>MDTE01185005.1_pt1 | contig 27422 bp, 22 predicted proteins | sample 811231 | NCBI WGS metagenome assembly MDTE01 (sample SAMN05326651, study PRJNA326480) | marine metagenome | isolation source: seawater | place: Indian Ocean: Red Sea | collected 2010
TCTGAGAGCAGTTTCTACAGGAGAAAAATTAGTTTTAGGAACTAATAACAAACTAAAAGTTAAAGCAAGTGCAGATGACGCCGTTGATGTTATTGTAAGTTACGTGGAGACAACATAATGAGTTATTATATAGGAACAGGACCAGCAGACGTTATTAATAGTTTTATAAAAAGATATTTTTACGGTATGCGTAGGAATGATGACGGTGAATTATTTTTATTAAAATCAGATCAGCAAAAAGGCGGAGAGGATGCAATTACAATAAACGAAGTTGGAGACGCAACAGCAAACTTTCCAGATTTTGAAGAGGGTATTAATTACTTAGATGGTATTAACGAAACGCACGATATTGTATACAAAAATTTAAGATATCAACAATTAAAGTGGGATAATAGATCCTTACTTTACTATGTTGACAGTGATGGATATTTAGTATTGAAAGTAAGTGAAAAACATACATATCCTACAGACACATCGGCACCAGGATACTAAGGAGATATGAATGTCAGAGTTTAAACTAGAACGTTTTAAGTACAACTGGAGAGGTCAGTGGTCTGGTGGCACTTCATACAATCGTGATGATGTTGTAAATGTTGGCGGTAGAACATACGTTTGTTTAGTAACACATACAGCAGATGCAGACTTTAACACTGACTTAGATGCAATAGTTCCGGGAAGTAATCCTCCGCAACCTGCACCAAAGTGGGTGCTACATACAGATGGACGTAGATGGGTAGGCACCTGGGTAACAGCAAGACAGTACGAAGAAGGTGATATTGTAACATATGATGGTACTGTTCATTTTTGTAACAATGGTCACCTATCAACAACATTCCATGCTAACGCTAGTGATTGGACAGTAATTGCAGAAGGAACAGAATTCCAAACAGTATGGACAACAGCAACAGGATATGGACCAGGAGCTCTTGTAAAATACAACGGCATAATATATAAATGTATTACTCCACATACATCTCAAGCATATTTAGAAGACGATATTGAAAAATGGTCTGTGTTACACGATGGCATTTTTTATGCAGGAAGTTACACAGCAGGCACATTATATAGGAAAAATGATCTAGTAAAATTTGGCGGCTCAATTTTTAGAGTTAAAGCATCTCATATTTCTACTGCTAATTTCGATCAAAACTTATACGACATTGAATTGCCAGGATTTAACGAAGTTCAGATATGGAATGCAGGAACTGATTATGCTACAGGTGATATAGTAAGATATGGTGGAGATTTATATTATGTAACCAATCCTATTAGAGGTATAGAACCTACTAACACAGGTTTTGACAGCGTTGTGTATTTTATCCGTATGCTTTATTCTTACAATTTTAGAGGCGACTGGGACATTGATCAAGATTACGCTCCAGGAGATCTTGTTAGAAGAGGCGGCGAGCTATATAAATCACTTGTAACCATAAAGAGGTCAGACGATAGTTCAGATGCAGTTTTAACAGACTATTCAGACACAACAAAATGGGAATTGGTAGTTCCAGGACAAAAATATGCAAATTACTGGAATTACAACACCATTAGTTATTCCAAAGGAGATGTTGTAACCTATTATGGTATGCTGTACGAATGTAACTATCCGCATACATCATCTGCTATCACTTATCCAGGAAATGGAAGTGGATATCCTTGGTGGACACTTGTTGCTGATGTTACAGGAAGTTCAGGTTTAAATGCTCCAGGTGATATGCTAACATTTGACAAATTAGTAGACGGAAGTAGCTTAGGTCCTACCAATGTAGAAATAGGGACATACGATCAGGTATTGTCCATTAAAGACGAATCAACAACAGATCCAGATTTGTTTTGGAGGAACCTATATGCAACTGAAGTTACTGTAGTTTATGTTTCTCCTGATGGTACTGACGATTACACCACAGGTAGAGGTTTAGATGTTAGGTATCCATTTAAAACTATCAGGTTTGCTTGTCAATACGTTGAAGATAACATAACAGGGCCTTCCAAAGTTGCAGTTTCAACCGGTAGATATATAGAAACATGTCCTATTGTTGTTCCAGCATATTGTGTAGTTATGGGTGACGAATTACGTGCAACAACAATTATTGCAAACAAGCCAGTGGCAGAATACACAGGTGATACCACATATACATTTTCCTATTTGGCAAGATTTAACAGCATAATAAATAATTTATTTACAAATCAAGATATAACAGTAACAACAGGTAATACAGAAGCACAAGTTAAAACTTCGCCTGCAAGTACAACAGATATAGGCCCAATTTTTACTGCACTAGTTTCAGACATTACAGAATACATTCAATATAAAGTATTGTCAGGTAGCACACAACCTACATTAACTGGTACAAATACTTTAACTACAGAATTAGCAAGAATACGTGCAAGTGAAATATTGAGAGTAAACACAAAGTTTTTACAAAACGAAGCTGTTGCATATGTCAAAGAAACAGCACCCGATTATGTGTTTGATGAAGACAGATTAAAGGCTGATGTTAACCAGTTTATAAGAGGTATTAGATACGATTTAAGATACCCTGGCAATTATGCCACGATACAATCAGGTAGATACTATGTTAGTCAAACGAATGGTTCTCAACTTGAAGATATGTTTTATTTCCGTGATATCACAGGTTTAAGAAACTGCACAGTTGAAGGTTTAGCAGGTACCCTTGCTCCTACAACAGGAGTTGCACTGATAGATAGACGTCCTACAGCAGGTGCATTTTGTAGCTTGGATCCGGGCTGGGGACCAGATGATGACAGAACTTGGATTGCAACTAGATCGCCATACATACAGGGTGTAACAACAATCGGCACCGCATGTACAGGTAAAAAAGTAGACGGGAATCTACATAATGGCGGCAATAGATCAATGGTTTCAAATGATTTTACGCAGGTATTAAGTGACGGTATCGGAGCTCACATATTAAACAATGGTAGAGCAGAACTTGTATCCGTGTTTACATATTACTGCCATTTAGGTTATCTTGCAGATTCAGGAGGAAAAATTAGAGCTACAAACGGTAACAATTCCTACGGTAATTATGGTTCGGTTGCAATCGGTATTGACTCTACTGAAACTCCTGCTACTGTAACAGTTGATAACAGAAACAATGAGGCAGAAGTTGCTTTTGCATTTGCAGGAGAAGTTACTGATAAAATACTTGCCTTTGAATATAAACATTGTGGAGAAGCATATACAACAGCATCGTCAAATATTGTAGGATCTGGTAACTTTGCTGTAACTGACTTCAGTGATATCAGAGACGGCGGTGTGTTTGAAGCACGTTTAATACAAGCAGATGACAGTTCAAACATTGGTGGTGCAAGGTATACAAATGTTGGTAATAATGCACAAACAGGAAATACAACAACTATCATGCTGGCCAGTAACGATCCTGGAACTATAGCTGAATATGTAGGACAAAGGATTGTACTCACTTCAGGAGTAGGTACAGGACAATATGGTTACATTCAAGCGTATGACGATAGCACAAAAATTGCTACAATATACAAAGAATCAGATGGGACAATAGGTTGGGACCACATTATTCCTGGATTTGAAATTGTATCATCTTTACAAACAAATACACAATATAGAGTAGAACCAAGAATAACAGTTTCAGATCCTCCGTTCACAGTAAACACTAGAACACTACCAAACACAGAAATTAGTCCAAAAGAATGGACAGATATTGCATGGGGAGAAACAAGAGAACAATTTGATAATCTTGTAATGAATAACGGTTCTGGCACAGTAATAGGAGCCAGTCCTGCACCAGCTGTTGTAAGAATTATTAAGACAGGACCAACATATACCGCTGTGCTACAAAGTGCAGGTGTAGGGTATGCTGTTGGAGATACTACAACAATAGCAGGAACTGAAATAGGCGGAACAACGCCAGCTAATGATTGTGTCCTAAGGGTTGCATCTGTATCAGATGACAGTACAAACAGCATTGTATCACTTACTGTGCAAGGTACAGGCTATGCAGGAAGATGGCTTGCAGTTGCTGAAGGAAATTATAGTGCTTGGTCAAATGACGGTATTGCTTGGAACGAAATTTTTACTGCATCAACTCAACAATGGAAAACAATGGCACATGGCGGAACAACATTTGTAGCTATTTCTAATACTACAACTGATGTTGTAAATTACAGTAACACAGGTAAATCTTGGTCAAATACTACATTACCATCATCAGCACCTTTGAAAGATATACATTATGCAGATGGAAAATTTGTAATTGTGTGCGAAGATGATAATAGAGTATTTTACAGCACAAACGGAAGTACTTGGTCACAAACAAGTATTCCTGCTAGTACTTCAGATGACTTGTCATCATCATCAAAACAATGGCAAGGTGTTACACACGGTTATGGCAAATGGCTAGCAGTATCAGGTAGTGACAGAGCTGTAGCAACATCAACAGATGCTATTACATGGACAGTGACAGAAGATCAAATGCCAACACCAGGAGGAGTTTATGACTGGTGTGGAGTAACGTTTGGTAATGGTAGATTTGTAGCTGTGTCAAAAAATACAGGAACATCTGCATATTGTATAGGCGATCCTGCAACTACAACATGGCAAACATCTAGCATGCCTAATTTAGATGACTCAACCCATATGAATTGGAATAGGGTAAGGTATGCAAATGGTGTATTCTTTGCTGTATGTGATACAGGTAACAGAACAATAAGTGGAGATGCAACCACAGGACCTACAACACTTGCGGCATCATCGTCCAATGGTTTAACATGGACAGCAAGAAACATGACATTCAACTTAAAGTATAGTTCTTGTGCTTATGGAAAATCTAACAATTCTACAAGTGAATGGTTTACAACAGCAAAAGGTGGAAATACTGCTGTGAGAGTTGGACAAGGATCTAAGGCTATAGTTAGAGCCAATATTGCAAGTGGCGTAATAGGTTACATGAAAATATGGGATCCAGGATCAGGATATACATCATCTCCTTCACTTACTTTATTCGATAATAAAGCTACAACTGACGCTCAAGTTGAAATGAGAATAGGTAATGGTGTTTTAGCACAACCAACTTTTGTAAATAGAGGAATAGGTTATAGAACAAGTACAACTATAGTAACTATTACTGGTGACGGCTATGCAGATAAAATCCCGTCTAATTCAACAGATTTGACAGTGACAGGAATAAACGTTTATCCAACACCTGGAGCTCAGCTAAGTATCACAGGAGTTATGAATACAGATACTACAGAAGATTTGACAGACTTAAGAGAATTTACAATCGTAAAAATTACAAAACTAGGAGATGACGGATCCGGTAACGGTACTAAGAGAGCATTATTTAGAATATCTCCAAAAATTGAAAACTCAGACGATTTAGCACACGGAACTTCAGCATCTATTAGAGAACAATATAGCCAGTGTAGAATTTCCGGACACGATTTACTTGACATAGGCTCAGGAAATTTTGAACAGACGAACTATCCTGAATTATATGTGGCAGGACAGGTTTTTGATGTATATCCTGAAAACGAGACATTTGAAAGAGATGGAGGTAGAGTATTTTATACTTCTACTGACCAAGACGGTAACTTTAGAGCAGGTGAATTGTTCAGTGTGGAACAAGGCACAGGTATTGTAACAATTAGTGCTGATTTCTTTGATTTAGATGGACTTTCTGAATTAGCACTAGGCGGCGTGAGATTAGGTGGTAGTGGTACTGTAGTTAGAGAATTTTCTACAGATCCTTTATTCTTAGAGGATTCTAACAATATTGTACCTACACAAAAAGCAGTCGTAACATTCTTGGCAACAAGATTATCAGAAGGTGGGTCAGAAATCGAAACTAATAACCTAACAGCAGGTTTAGTTAAACTAGGCGGAGAAAATAATATCATTGAACATACAGGTGATGGTGGAGCCGTAAGTGGTACGGTGCCAGGAACAGCATTTGAAGTAGTATTTCCTAAAACTACAAATTTTGCAGGACAATATGCAGGAGTTACAGGAATGCCTTTAGCAATGAGATTATTTTTAATGGAGGATTAAGTATGTTGTTTTTGGATATTGATAAATATTATAGTTGGAGCAATTAAATGGCAGAATTTAAATTAGGTAGAATTAGATTTGTATGGAAAGATGCCTGGACGACAGGCACAGTTTATTACAGAGATGATGTTGTTCGTTTCGGCGGGCGAGTTTACATTTGTGTAATTGGACACACAGCGGCGGCAAATTTCTTTACAGACTTAGATATATCACCGACAAAATGGAACTTAGTAAGTGATGGCCAATCCTGGAAAGGAAGTTGGGCTACTAGCACTTCTTATGTTATAAACGATATTGTAAAATATGGTGCAACTCTTTACATTTGTAGCACAGTTCATACTTCAACATCCTCTGCAAGTTCAGGATTAGAAGCAGATATTTCAAATTGGGAAGTTTTTGGTTCAGGTCTTGATTGGAAAGGAAACTGGTCTACAGCAACAAGATACAAAGCAAATGATCTTGTAAGGTATGGAGGACAAACTTATGTTTGTAATACTGCACACACTTCAAATGCATCAGCATCAAGCGGGTTAGAAGTTGATCAAGCAAAATGGGATAGTTTTAATCCTGGTATTGAATATAAAACTGATTGGGCTACAAGTGTTAGATACAAAGTAAATGATGTAGTGAAATATGGCGGCGGATTGTATATTGCTACAGCTCATCATACTTCTAGTACTTTTGCTTCAGATAGTGCAAATTGGAGTGAGTTTGTAGAAGGTATTCAATTTGAAAATGCATGGGCACCCGGAGGTATATATCAAAAAGGTGATATTGTACAATGGGGTGGTTGGCAGTATATTGCTCTAAGACAAAATACAGATGTAAAGTGTACATCAAGCACAGCAGATTGGCAAGTATTTTCTAAAGGAATGAATTTTAGAGGAGTATGGGGTGATGACTCTTCCTCACAAGATTATTTGACTGGTGATGTTGTAACAGTAGGCGGCCATACTTATATGGCAAAAGCAGACAGCAATAATAAGGAACCAGGATATGCAGGTGATTGGGCTACATATTGGGACAGACTTAACCATGGCTTCAAATGGAGAGGCCACTGGATGGATGATGCTTATTATGTAATAGGTGATGTAATTCGATTTGGGTCAAACTCATATGTCTGTGTCAAAAGCCATGTATCAGAAGGCGATGATTATTCTACTGAAACTAGAACAGGCGCAGGGGGCGGAGCTCAAAATTCTAAACCAGACCTAGATACATCAGGCACATATTGGAATATTTTAGTTGTAGGTTCTGAAACAAGCGTATTAACTACCACAGGTGATTTAGTCTACTATGGTGGAGCAGGGCCAACAAGATTACCAATTGGTACTGATGGACAAGTTTTAAGAGTTTCAAGTAGTGGTGTACCGGAATGGACATATTACGGACAAAATCCAGATGTATACTATGTGTCTCCGTCAGGAGTAGACTCTCCAGCACCGGTGCGTGGTACAACACTAGAAGCACCTTTCAAAACAATTAGATTTGCATGTATGCAAATCGAAAATGGAGCTAAGTTTCCTGAAGCTAAAAAACTTTTAGAATTAAATAGAATTTGGCTACAAAGAGAAATTGTAGAGTGGGTAGAATACCAAGTAGCAAATACTATTGCACCATTTACTGGTTCTTTCAAATATTTACAAACAAAATGTGAAAGAGATATGGGTTACATAGTTGACGCTATAATTTATGACCTTTGTCATGGCGGTAATGTAAAGAGTAGAGAATCAGCACTGGAATACACAGATAATGCTTCAAACTTTTACCTATTAGGTCAGAAAGAAGAAACAGTTGCCGCTATCAATTATGGATTAACATTGATGGGCAATGTGTTAGCACAAACAGATCCTGCCGTAAGTTATCAAACTACAAACGGAGATAATTCAACTGCTATTGTTACACAATATAAAGCAACAGGATTGAAAGCAGAAGGCACTACTGCATCATTAGGCATTGATGCAAATATCAAGATAATTACCGATGCAATTACTGCCGGCGTAAACACAAATGTTCCTGCAAGAATAGAACTGAATACACTTGTAAGAGTTGCTACAGGATCATACAAAGAAGTATTACCAATTAGAGTGCCAGCACTTTGCTGTGTAATGGGTGATGAATTACGTGCAGTTACAGTTAACCCAATGCAAGATGAGGCAGACTTAACTTCAAGAACAGATGCAAAATGGAGCCTCAAGGCAATTGATAGATTGACTGGAGTTGTAGGACATGTTGTTTCTGGAACAGGAGTTACAGGTTCGAAAGCTACAATGACTAACGCACAAGACCAAAGTTGGCCAATAGGATCACACAAAGAAAAAAGTTCTGCAGAATTATTAGGTAGAGTAGTAAAGCGTAATATTGATAAAGGCATCAATGAAATGGTTGAAGCTATATACACTCCTGCATATGATATGTCTACTCCAGCAAAAGGATATGCAAGAGATAATTTATTACTGAACAAACTATTTTTACAAGAAGAAATTATTTCATATATTTCTGCAAATTATACAACAATAAAGTACAGTAAAACAAAATGTAGACGTGATGTTTGTTACATAATTGAAGCACTTGCATACGACTTAACATACGGTGGTAACTGGCAAACACAAAATGCAGGATTGGCATATTGGAGTGGTACGAATGTACTATCACAAAACTTAACCGAAAAAACAGCTACATTAGGTGCATATGGATATTTAAAAACTATATTACAAACTGTAGGACAAAACTTTACTTTAAGTCCTGTATTGAATTCAATATACACTCAAAAAACTGGTGCACAAAATAGTACAGCAGGAGTGGCAAGCACTATTGCTACACTTATGCAAGGTATTATTGATATCATTGACAACGGAAAAGACGCGGCAAGTATTACTTACCCAGATATATCTGGAGTAAATTCAGCATTAGTTGATGCATCAAATCAACTAAAAGCGGCAACAACAGAAATTGCCGAAGATGCAATAGATTTTGTTAGTGAAAATTTTGGCACTTACCGACACAAGAGTTTTTACTGTCGTAGAGATATAAGAAAAATTGCAGGCGACTTGAAATATGATGTTGCTATGGGCACTAACTTTAATGCTGTATACACAGGTATTGCTTATAAGAGAGGTAATGCACAGTATACACAAGATACTCAAAAGACACAAACTATTGCAGGTATTAACAAAGCAAGAGATTTATTAAAGATTTCTGTAACAAATGACGGATCAAGTGCAACAGGATCTAGTAATGCTTCAGCAAGAATTACAACAGCATTTGATGAAGTAACAAATATTATTGAACTTGGTACGTTATCTAATACCAAACCAGGAGACGGTGTTGCAGATGCTCTAGTAATGCCAAGTCCAGCAGGTGTTCCACAGGATAGGGTAGATGCAAAAAATCTACTGCAAGGTAACAAAGCATTTATAGTAGCAGATGTTAATGCCTGGGTTGCAAATAATCATCCAAGTCATTCTCATAGTGTTGCAAAATGCACTAGAGATACAGAATACTTAATTGATGCATTATCATATGATGTATTATATGGTGGTAATCAAGCGGCATCAAGAATTGCTGATAGCTTTATTGACGACGATTTAGTGCTTACTTACGGAGTAGATGGAAGCGGAACATCAGTAGTAAGAGGTGCATATACTCATATGAAATCTATTGTAGATGACATTGTCCAAGAAGTTTCTGTTACAGCACAGACAGGAAACTCCGAAAGCCAAGTAACATATGGCGCGGCGGCTTCAGCAACTGAGGCGGCTTCAATACAGGCAGGCGTTGATTTATCTATTGATGTGTTAACTTTGAGAACACCTTCAGGAGCTACATACAATCCATTTACAGGTGATATGGTAGTAACTATTGGAGCTCATAACTTAGAAGTGGGCGGCGAAGTAAGAATAGCGGACAACGCCATTAGGTTCACATGTGCAATGGACGGTGGTGCAACAAATCATGACTATCCAAGATCTGGAGATCCTGCACACAAAAAGAGATTAAGAATTACAGCAGAAACAGCCACTACTATTACAGTTAATGTTGGACAATCGCAAAATACATCAGCACACAGTTTTGTAAGTGGTGTGGCAGATAGTATTTTGGTTTTACAAGCTAAGGCAATTTCATATCCAGCAATTACTTGGGCAGATAGTGAATATCAAACTGCATTTGCAAATATAGAAAGTGATCTAGAAGAAACAATTAGAGGTGTAGTACAGTTTATTGCTACCACTTACCAGAAATTAGATTACAATCATGCTAAGTGTACAAGAGACCTAGGCTATATTATCGATGCGGCCAGATACGACTGGATGCTCGGCACAAACATGGCAAGTATGTTTGCCGCTTATGCCTACTTACGAGAAACAGCATCAAGAAAAACTATTGGATCCCAAAAAGATTTTTCATTAGCGGCATTAGAATTTGAAAGGATTCAAGCACGTAAGAAAGTTAATTTTAACGCAACAGCAATGTCGGGAATTAACTACACTTGGAACTGGATGAACGATATCATATTTGGTGCTGGCAATGAAGCAAACAACAAGCAGAGTTCAGAATTAAACAATCATACTGCTAGTAGAATGCTTGAACTTAACAAAGAATTTTTAGTTGAAGAAGCTACAAGTTACGTAGATGCTCACTTTAAGTCAGTAGTTCAAGGAACAAACGTAACAAGTTCACAAATATTTGTGGGTAGAAATTTTACTCCTACAGCGGCAACATATAATGCCACTACAGGACTAATGACATTAACTATAGGCGGACACGGATTAACAACTAGTGATCATGTAAAGATCAAAAAAGACAGCATAATATTTACATGTTCATTTGATGGACATGCAAGTCAGCATCCATATCCAAGAATTTCTGACATGGCTCATGATACCGTTTTGAGAATTAAATCCACAACAAGCACAACAATTACAGTTGACGTTGGGCCTTCACCAGAAGGACAAAGGTACACACATACTTTTGTAAGTGCGGCTAATAACTCCGTGCAGACACAAAATGCAACATGGTTAGAGCAACATTTGCCAATTAAATTTGTAAATGAAGCAGATTCTAGTGCATCAGTTTCAGATTTAGGACTGGTTGCAGGAACAACTTATTATGTCAAGGAAATTGTAAATGATAATGAGTTTACAATTTCAGAAACACCAGGAGGCAGTAAGAAGACTGTTTTAGAAAGTGATTCAAATTGTATTGTTCAACCAATTTATGATCATCAATTTAGTACAGCGTGTGCAAGAGATGTTAGAGAAATAGTAAACGGAATGAAATGGGATTTTGTGTATCCTAAGGATTACACAAGAGATTATACTTGTTCTTTTTCAGATAATGTATCCTTGGTATATCCAGCAAACTATAGATCAAAATTTGGAGCAAGATACTACATCAATGCTGTTATAGGATCAAGAGAAGAAGATATGTACTACTTGAGAAACGCAACAGGATTGAGATTACAATCACTTAAAAATTTAAATGGTGATTTATTACCAGAAAACGCATATGGAACTAGCAGAGTTAGTGCAGGTGCTTATGCATCACTTGATCCAGGCTGGGGACCAGATGATCAAAGAGTATGGATTACAGAGCGTTCACCTTATGTACAAAACGTAACAACCTTTGGTAATGCGGCAATAGGTCAAAAGATCGATGGTGCATTGCATAACGGTGGTAACGATTCAATTGTATCCAACGACTTTACACAGGTTATATCAGACGGTATAGGTGCATGGATTACAAATAATGGTAGAGCAGAACTTGTATCTGTCTTTACTTACTATGCACACATAGGTTACTTAGCAGAAGCAGGCGGTAGAATACGTGCAACTAACGGTAATAACTCTTATGGTGATTTTGGATCAGTTGCTGAAGGTGTTGATAATACAGAGACTCCTGTAACAGCAATAGTTGACAATAAATTCCAGTTTAAAGCAACTATAAGTAAAGTTGAAACTGACGGGAATCAGCCTATAACTGTTGAATTTGATCATGCAGGTAACGAATATACAGAATCAGAAATAGGTATATTTGGTTCAGGTAATAGTGCAAAAACAGAAGCTGATGAATTTAGAGATAATGCTGTAAACAGAATTAGAATACTAGACTTAGATGACTCGAGTGGTGATTTAGGTGGTAAAGGTTATGTTGTAGCTACAAATACTGCACAAACAGGAACAACTACTGCTATTACTATTGCGGCTACAGATGGTAGATCAGATAGTGCATATGTTGGAATGAGAATTGTTATTACAGGCGGACAAGGCGTAGGCCAGTATGCTAAGATTAGTTCATACAACAGTGGTGCGAAATTAGCCGCGGTGGTTAAGAATGATGGAACCTCTGGTTGGGAACATTTAAATCCTGGTACTACTATTGTGGCTCCTAATGCTACATCGGTATACTTGATAGAACCATGTGTAGAATTTACTGCTCCGCCACACAGCTCTACAGCACAAGTATTAGGTGCAAATAGAAATACAACAGACATGGAATATTGCGAAACAGCGGCGATATACACAAACATCACAGGTGTTGAAACATCAATAGCTGGATCAGGTTCGAGATTTACTGTTTACAGAAACACAAGTAAGTATGTAGTTACTGTGCAAAATGGAGGCACAGGTTACGCTAGAGGAGATACTATTGTAGTAGCTGGAACTAACCTAGGTGGCACAAGTACTGCAAATGACCTTACACTAACGGTGACAAGTATCAATAGCACAACAGGTGCAATTACAGTAGTAGACACAGACGGCATAGGATTATCAGGTGCATTCTTAGAGGTTGCAAACGCTTCAGCAGATGTGCGTAAGAGCACTGACTTTGGAGTCAATTGGACTTCAGCTACACTTCCAGGTACAGCACCGTCGGGTTCTGTCAAGCTATGTACTGGAATACTAAATGACGGGTCCTCAACTGAAAGAACAAGTGCAACTGTCGTTGTAGGACAGAAGAGTGCAAACGCAAAACAGGTTTGGTATAGTGCAGATAATACAACTTGGACTAATGCGAATGACTTACCAGGTGGACCTTACAATTCAGAACCACATATTTGTTTTGGTAAAAACAAATTCTTCTTAATATTTGAAGGCTCAAGACATGTTTTTGAATCAGGAGACGGTGGAGCAACTTGGGTGCAGAATAATAATGCATTAGCAACTACAGGATATACAGGTATAGCCTATGGTGCAGAACGAGTTGTTGCTGTGAGAGGCGGAACTACTACGGCGGCATACGCGGCATTCAACAATGCAGATACATGGACAACAACTACACTTCCAGGCACAAGTGCATGGGTAGGTGTAGCACATGGTAACAATAGATTTGTGTGTATTGCTAGTGACGATAACAAAGCGGCATATAGTATGGACAGAGGAGAGACTTGGATAGATTCAACAGCTCCTAGCGTAGATGGTTCTAGTATTGTTCAATATACCCATATCAAGTATGCACAAGGATTGTTTATGGCAGTTGGACCAGGTAACGCATCAGACTTAGAAGCATACAACTCAGTTTCAGTATCCGTTGACGGATTAAATTGGGAAACAAGGACAGCAGTAGCTGATCCAGATGGAGCAATTACTGGTTATCAAGCAGTATGTTTTGGTAATCCAAATCAAGTAGGTTATTGGTTAGTTAAAGGTAACGGTGCAACAGAACAGCATCTAGCTAGAATACAAACAGGTGTAACAGCCCTTGGTAGAGCAGGCGTGGCAAGTGAAAAAGTATTTGAAGTTAGACTTATTGAGCCAGGATGCGGTTATGTAAGTGGTGCACCTACAATGACAATTACTGATCCAAACAATATATTCGATGTTCAAACTACAGTAAGACTAGGTAAAGGTGTACTTGGTAATCCAACATTTACAAACAGAGGCGCTGGATACGAGGCGGCTAGTGCAGAATTATCAAGCACAGGTAACAATGGACATGCAGACTTTTTCCAGAAAGGAACATTTGTTGCTGTAAGAAGACTTACACAAAAACCAACACCAGGATCAAACATAGTATTTGACAGCCTACCTAATAAAGTGTTTAAACTTGTGAATACAGTAACGTTCTTAGGCACAGCAGAAGGAAGTTATACAACATTCTTAAACGTGTCGCCAAATATGGAACCAGCAGATTCACCTCCACATGGTGATCCAACTACAATGAGAATACGTTATTCACAGGTAAGATTGACAGGGCATGACTTCCTAGATATAGGTACTGGTGGATTTACACAAACAAATTATCCAGGAACTCCGTTAGTAGCGGCAGATCCTACTAAAGAAACTAATCAAAATAACGGCGGTAGGGTGTTCTTTACATCAACTGACCAAGATGGTAACTTTAGAGTTGGTGACTTGTTTAACGTTGAACAAGCAACTGGTGTTGCTACATTGAATGCAGATGCATTTAACATTGCAGGACTACAAGAACTTACATTGGGAGAGGTTACACTTGGCGGTAACTCTGCGGCAGTTTCAGAATTTAGTACAGATCCGTTTATGACTGCAAATTCAGATTCTGTGGTTCCAACTCAACGTGCAGTTAAGGCATACATAGAGGCACAAATTGGTGGCGGTGGTGCGTCACTGAACGTAAACACAGTGACAGCAGGAGATATATTCATAGGTACCAATCAGATAACCACAGTTACTGGTACTACGATAAATATCAATGCTACGTTAAACTTTAAAGGTGGGGTCGTAGGATTACCACTAGCAATTAACTATATGTTAAGATAATATGGAGAGAGAAAAATGGCAACAGGAATATTAGGATCAGCAGACTTAACACCAGCTACTGATACTACAGTATATACAGTACCTGCTACTACTTTTGCAGTAGCTTCTGTTAGTATTTGTAATAGAGGCACAAGCACCGCACAAGTAAGACTTGCAGTGGCGGCGGGAGGAACACCGACGAATGCTGAATATCTAGAGTATGATGCACAGCTTTTACCAAAAGGTGTGCTTGAACGAACTGGTATAGTGCTAGACACAACTAAGAATATAGTGGTTAGATCTACACTTGCTAACTGTTCGGCAGTAGTGATGGGTGTAGAAACATCAACATCATAAAGGAAGTGACATGGGTAGAAAAATAAGTTTAGGAATTCATCCACAAACGGATAGTACATTGACAGGCGCATTAGCCGACAGACCGTCAACTGCAAATGCAGGCGTAAAGTTTTTCAATACTGATAGCAATCAGTTAGAAATTTTTAATGGATCAGGATGGCATGCAATACATGAAGTGCTAAATGATACATTAACAACTTCGGCGGGTGTAGCATCAAATAGAGCCTACTGGGTAGATACATCAAGTGCGCCTATTTCGGCATCTTTACCAGCGGCACCTACCCAATATGATAGAATCAAATTTACAGATTCACATAATAATTTCGGAACAAATGCATTAACGATTTTGCGTAACGGAAAATTGATTGCAGGAACGGCAGATGATATGACTGTTGACACTCCGGGAGCATCATTTACGCTAATATGGCATGGTGATGTTGCAGGTTGGAAGGTAGAAGCGATTTAAAGGAAGTTTGGAATGGCATTTAATTATGAAACTTTGAAAAAATATAAATCAGAATCCTTTGTGGATTTAACAATTCAAAGTGACAGAATTGCAAATTTAAATGTTACAGAATCGAAGCTTGACAACAATGCCGTTGCGGCAGACAAGATGGCTACGAATACTTTAAATCTGAACAGCAATAAAACAACAGGAGTTTTACCAACAAGCAAAGGTGGTAGTGGAACTTCAAATTTAGGTAGCACAGCATACGGTGTAATTACGTCTAACGGTAGTAGTTGGACTTCTTCACACCACGGAATATACAGCATGTCGGTGTATACAAGTAGCGGAACATGGAATCGACCAAGCGGAGTTAGATGGATACGTGTTCAAGTACAAGGTGGCGGCGGAGGTGGCAGTGGCCACGGAGAATCAGGCGGTGCTGGTGGCTATTCTGAAGAATGGATTAACGTAGAAAGTATTTCAAGTGTATACTGCACAGTTGGCGGAGGTGGAGGTGGCACCTACTACTCTAGTGCAGGAGGAAACGGAAGTGGTTCGTCTTTTGGACCATACTTATCGGCTTCGAGCGGATATGGAGCAAACAGAAATAATCAACACTCAGGCGGAGTAAGCGGATCAGGATCAGGAGGTTCGCTAAATATTCATACAGGTGGTGGAGGTAATCATCACCAAAGAACAGGATACGGTGGAATGAGTTATTTTGGAGGTAATACAGGTGCAGGTCACCCACAAGGCGGCAACTTTGCACACAACCATCAAAGTCATTCTGCATACGGAAGCGGTGGAACAAGTGGATACCACGGTGGCTTTAGAGGTGCAAACGGAAGAAACGGAGTAATTGTAATTACGCATTATAGGTAAGAGATATGGCATTTAATTATCAAACATTAAAAAAGATCAAGACTGAAAGTATTGTAGATGGTGAAGTTAAAGAAGCTGACATCGGCAACTTAGCTATACAGCAACCTGATATTGCCTCGGGTGCAGTAACGGCTGGAAAATTTGCAGTAGGAGCCATTGCTTTAGGATCTGGCGGTGTATTAACAGGTGATGCTTTACCTATGAGCAAGGGTGGAACTGGACGGACAAGTATAACAGGATCAGGATATCATGCTCTTGGATATAACAGTTCAGGAACCGCATTAGAATATAGACAATATGGAATTAGAAGAATGTGGGTTGCAACAAGTAGCCAAACATGGGTTAAGCCTTCAGGTACAAGATGGATTAAAGTCTGTGTTGTAGGCGGAGGCGGTGGCGGCTCAGGCCATGGCGAATCAGGCGGTGGCGGTGGATACTCAGAAGAGGTTTTAAATGTAGACAGCATTGCAAATGTATATTGCACCATCGGTGGTGATGGAGGCGGCACATATTACTCTAGTGCTGGAGGAAATGGTGGAAGCACTTCGTTCGGACCTTACCTGTCAGGTGGAGGCGGATATGGTGCTAACAGAAATAATCAGCACTCCGGTGGAGTTGGTACAAACGGTTCAGGCGGCAACCTTAATGTTTATGGCGGTGGTGGACAAGCTCACCACACAAGGTCGTCACCAGGAGGACCATCATATTGGGGTGGTAATGTAGCGGCAGGTCATCCACAAGGCGGAAATTTTTCACACAATCATCAAGGACATTCTGCTCCGGGTAGTGGTGGAACAAGCGGTTACTTTGGCGGCTTCAGAGGAGTAAATGGACGTAACGGTATGGTTGTGGTATACGAGTTTTACTAAGGATTGACAAATGGCATTTAATTATCAAACATTAAAAAAATTTACAAACGAGGCAATAGTTGCTGATGGAGTTACTACTGCCGATATAGGTAATTTGGAAGTCAAAACAGGAAAAATAGCCCCGAACGCAATTACTTCTGTCCAAATAGGAACAGGTGCTGTTGATATGGCATCTAACACAGTTTCAGGAACCCTTCCTGGATCTCAAGGAGGTTCAGGTATAACATCTATAGGATCAAGCACACAAGTATTAAGAACAACTTCAGGAGGCAGTAGTTTAGAATGGGCTGATAGTTTTGGTGTTGTCAGACAAGCAGTTTACACAAGTAACACTACATGGTATAGACAATCAGGAACAAGATATATTCACGTCCAAGTAATGGGCGGTGGTGGAGGTGGCGGTGGCCACGGAGAGTCCGGTGGAGCTGGAGGTTATTCTGAAGAAATTATTGATGTTACAGGTATAAGTAGCTCAAGCGTTACCGTAGGTGGCGGTGGAGGTGGAACTTACTATTCAGGCGGTGCCGGTAATGGATCAAGTTCATCTTTTGGCTCGTATCTATCAGCAGGCGGCGGCTATGGAGGTAACAGAAATAATCAACACTCAGGAGGCGTCAGCGGTGGCGGTTCAGGAGGCAATTTAAATATCCACTGTGGAGGTGGTGGTAGTCATCACCAAAGTCACGGACCTGGTGGACACTCATACTGGGGTGGTAATACTGCCGCAGGTCATCCACAGGGTGGTAACTTTTCACACAATCATCAACAACATTCTGCACCAGGCAGTGGAGGCACTGGTGGATACTTTAGTGGCTTTAGAGGAGCTAACGGAAGAAATGGAATGGTAGTAGTAACGGAGTATAGATAATGAAAAAAGCAATAGTAGGAGTAGCAGGCTACGTGATGCAAATTGAGGATCCGGGTGATGAATTTGAGATCTACAATGGCCCTGATGCAACTTTCCAATGGGTAGATGCACCAGATAACATCACACTACAATGGACACTGGAGTATAGTCCATCTAAAGGGGAAATGGTTTGGATAGAAAGAGAAGAACCATACCCAGATAGAGAAATGCAGAGAAAGGTTGCCTATGGAGACGTAGGAGCACAACTAGACATGCTATATCATGACATCAAGGCGAATGCACTTACAGACGGTCAATGGGTAAATCACATAGAATTAATTAAAAATTCTATTCCTGCACCAGAAAAAACAACTGGTGAGGAATTGTCACCAGAAGAACAAAAAGCTCTAGATGAAATTAGAGAACCATCAGCTGATCAGCCTATGAAAATGTCAAGCGATCTGATGCCAGCCTGGAAACGATGTCCAGGATGGTGGGGCTATGAAAAAGGAGATGCATAATGCCTATTACTTTTGTTGCTAAAGGACCAGTAACTGTTGAAAATAATTCAACTGGAAAAATCTTTGAAGACTGTACATTGGTAGACTTTGTAAAAAATGTAAGTATGTCTGTCACTATTCCAAGAGGTGTTGCGGCAGGTGTAACTTTGGCAATGTCTTATAATACTGATGACAAGCAATTCCATGGAAAACACCAAGGTAACAATTTTAGATCAATGGGTCCTAAGTTTACTGCTGTCCAAAATTAACCACATTTGTTAATTGTTAATTCTTTGTATGAGTAAATATACTCATATAAAGGATGATTATTCATGAACATTAAAAGAGTATGTATAGTTGGGGGCGGATCCAGTGGATGGATGACAGCCGCGGCCTTGGCAAAATTGTGTCCGCATATTAAAGTTACCTTAGTTGAATCACCTAATATTAAGACTGTTGGTGTTGGAGAATCCACTTTAGGTCATATTAATAGATATATGAGATTAATAGGTCTTAAAGATGAAGAATGGATGCCGGCTTGTAACGCCACATACAAAAATTCTATTAGATTTACTAATTTTAGAGAAAACAACGGCTCACATTTTGAGTATCCATTTGTTAATGATTATGATTTTACATATGCAGGTCAGGATGAATTAACTACATGGAACGAGCTGACTGCTTTATATCCAGAAGAATTTGGACCCAAAACTTTCGCAGAATTTCATGCTTTGAGTAACACGTTATTAGCTACACATAACAAGCAAACAAATAATGCAGATGGAAAATTAAGGCATTTTAATTTTGCATATGATACTGCATATCACATGGATGCAACTGCTTTTGGCATATACTTAAGAGATAAGATATGTTTACCGGCTGGTGTAACACACATAAAATCAAATGTTATAGCAAGAAAACATGATCAAAAAGGAAACACTCATTCTCTGTTAATTGAAGGAGATAGAGATATTGGTGCGGACCTGTTTATTGATTGTTCAGGATTTAAATCATTCATGTTAGAAGGCTGGCAAGGTTCTATATTTCATCCATATCATAATATCCTTGCAAACGACTCTGCATGGGCTGTAAGAATTCCGTTTAGTAATAGAATTGAACAGATGCATAATGTGACTGATTGTCATGCACTAGGTAACGGTTGGGTATGGAACATTCCTTTATGGAATAGAATTGGTACAGGGTATGTATTCAGTTCTAGATTTACTACAAAAGAAGAAGCATTAGTAGAATTTAAAAATCATTTAAAAATAGTACACAATAAAGTAAATGTGGAAGAATTAGATTATTTTTACATACCAATTAAACACGGCAAAAGAATAAAAGCATGGGTAGGAAATGTAGTAGGTATTGGTTTAAGTTATGGATTTGTAGAACCTTTAGAGTCGACAGGACTGCTAACTACACATGAAAATATTATCAACCTAACAGCAATGTTAAACATGCGTAAAGGCTATGTAACTAGAAGCGAAGTAGAAGTTTTTAACAACATTACTAATCAAGCAATAGACCAATTTGCAAGATTTGTATCTAATCATTATGCATTATCAATGAGACAAGATACACCATATTGGCGCTGGGCTACACAAAAAAACGAATACGATCCAGAATTAAATGGTATTCATGTGCCAAGAGATGATTACAATTACAACAGTTTTGTAAGTGTGTACGGCAACCAAGCATTTAATCCACAAATGCAGGGAATGAATTTTATTATGGCAGGAATGGGGATTAGGCCAGTGTCTAGTGAACATATGTTTGTAGCTAAACACGGAAGAACTCCTGGAGCAGAACAACAAAGACGTAAAGATTTAGAAATTATTAGAGACAGGTTTTTACTAGATAAAGAAAAATATGTAAAATATATTGATACATTGCCAACCCACTATGAGTATTTGAAACAAAATATATATGGCGGCGTTGACGAACATGATGTTTAATTTTTTTAAAACAAAAAAACCGTTAATAAGATTCTACAGTTTGGAAGAAGGTGTTGCAGATGTTTATCCTATTATTCCTACGTCAGCTGTTAAACGTCCCTGGCTTAAGATTCCAAACAATCCTCACCCAAATGATGGAAATATTGCAACAAAAAATTGTCCTGGAATAAATCTAATGTTTAACGCAGGATTTGTATTGACAGCTCCTGCTGACTTTTCTATTACTACTGAAGGTGACGGTGTTAATTTTAACTATACAGAGTCAACAAGGTTTCGTCTTGAAAAACCTATAGGACAAGAAAAATACATAGACTTCCATGACCAAAATCAAACTGAAAGGATACTAAACGATCCGGATAAAAGTTTAAAGACAGTGGTTAAAATACACACACCATGGAGGGTAGAATTAGATGATGATTATTTGCTTTTACAAATTCCCGTTCATTATACTAATGAAAAGAGATTTACACCAGCTACAGGATTAATTGATCCTAGATATGCCCATGTTTTGAATGTACAATTATTTTGGCATGTACTCAACGGCGAAGAACTAGTAAGGGCAGGAACTCCATTGGTACAATATATACCAGTACCAAGAAATGCTTATATTTCTTCACATTTTAATTTTATATGTGACGAAGCTAATGAAAATGATAGGAAACTGGAAAGATCTTTTAATTATACTTTGCGTTCTATACTGTATAAGTATGATTCGCTGAAGTCACGCTTAGTCAAAGTACGAAAAGTTATCGATAAGTATCGTAGTAATAGGAGAAAAAAATGAATAAAGCATTAGTAGAAAAATTAACAACTGTTAAAACTAATCTATCCAATGAACTTACTAATCAAAAAGACAAGCTCAAAACTATAGAGGAAAGTTTACATGACACAAAACTAAACCCATATGGGGTTACTTCAATTGATTTTTCTGAAAGGCAAGAACTTTTAGAAGATATTCTAAAAATGGAAGGGTGTGTTATGGGAATAGATTTAGCTTTGGAAACCTGTCAAGAAGATGTTGTCTGATGGATATTACATAAACCCTTGGAGCACATTAATTTACAAGACTTCTTATGACTTTAACTACCCTCAAATAAAACCTAGTATACAAAAATTTATTAACAAACGCCCTGCTAATACTTCAGCCTTAGAAAAAGGCGAAGCATGGTCAAGCGTAGGATGGCAATATAATCCGCCACACTTGTGGGAGGAATTTAAAGATTTCGGTTCTCACTTACTTTTACTTTTAAAAGAAATATATCAAGCCAACAGGATATTAGATAAAGAAAATTGTTTACTTCAGTCCTGGTTAAACACACACGGAAAGGGAGGAGAAACTTTAGAACACTCTCATAACCTTGTGGATTTTGTTGTAACTTCATATTTGAATCTGCCTGAGAACGGAGGATTTATAGAATTTCGCGATCCGTTAGAATACCATAAAGCCAATAGTTATATTAATGCAGAGGAAGAATTATGGAAGCCTGTGCATTGTACTACTAATGATGTAATAATATTTCCCGGATGGCTTAAACATAGAGTACAACCTAACCAATCAGATGAGGAAAGAGTTGTCATGACTATAAATGTAGGATCACCAAATGCAATTCAAAAAATGCAAGCCTGATGCAAATACCTTTTCGCAGGTAATAAAATTTAAAAATGCAAAAGATATAAAACACAAGTACGTAAGTTTAGATAAAGATATAGGATATTGGGTTGTAGAATCTCCTTTTGCTAACGATACATTTGAGATATACAAAGAATTGGTGTCATGTTTTCCTATTTCAAAAGACAACAATAGAGATGATAATTTAGACCCCAATCCTTTTGATACTATACATATACCTGCTTGGTTACATCAAGACATTTGCCTACTACTAAGAGATTTTTATATAGCAGAAGTGTATAACGAATTTTGGAGTCTGGATTATGCCTTGAGCCGACTGAAAAGTCCAAGAGTATTCGAATGGGGCAACGTGTATTTTCAAGACAAAGCAAAACCCATAACAGCCTATAGAATACCTCATATGGATTACGATAAAGGTTTAGTGGGCAACTTATGGTTTACAAACCATGAAAAAGGAACCACTGGAACAAAGTTCTATAAGTATATAGGCGGAATAGTTAATGGAAATTACGATTTTGCTGTAGATCCTAAGCATAAATTGTTTGATGAATACCAAGATATGTTTAAAAAAGGAAGAAATGACGGTTGGTTTAACTTTGATGAAAAAGAATTACAAAGATTTGGATTTGAATACCTAGGTATGAGTGACTGTGTTCAAAATACTATGACAGTATATAAATCAAATATATGCCATTTAGCATATATAGACCAATCTGTAAAATTTAGATGGAGCCATACTTTTGCCTTTGCCCACCAATAGATTAAATTGTGATTTTTATTTTCCTACGCCTATATGGTGGAGTGATACTACTTATGACAATACAGAACTATTAAAACTATTTGACTATCTTAAAGAAGATGATCCAAAAGGTGTATGGTTAAGTAATTTCGGCGGCTGGCAATCAAAAAACTTTATGCCCAAAGATTTTCCAGCAACAGAAAATTTTATAAAATGGATTGCATCTATTTCAACAGGATGCTTGGAAGATTACGGATTAAATCCTCAAAAGTATAAACTTACCTGTGGCAATATTTGGTTCAATGAAAATAGAGGAAAAGACATTAATCAACTTCACATACACGGAGGATCTTTTCTTGCTGGAACCTATTATCTAAAAATTCCAAAAGGATCAGGAGAAATAATCTTTTATAGAAATTATCTAGAAGAATATGCACTTGCTTCCGTAACAGCACAGTATGATAGATATACTGCTATCAGCGGAGTAACTGCAAGATATCCACCTAAAGACGGCAGAGTTGTTTTGTTTCCTGCATGGTTACAACATGGTGTGTTACCTAGTGAATCTAATGAACCTAGAATATCTTTAGCATTCAATCTAAGGATTGAAGAAAATGTTTAATACAATAGGACAGGCATTCTTAAATCAAGCCAATTTATTCTATAACGATAAGTCACACCTATTTGATCAATTAATACCTGAAGATACTTGTAAACAAATTGTAGGATGGCAGGATATAGAAGACTGCCTAAATAATCCACATTTTTATAATTTTGAAATGATAGATCAGTATAATAATAAAATTGATATTCCGATGTATGAAAAAGCATGGGAGTTTGGAGGTAGATTAATACAAGACAAGCAGTTTTTATTTGATAGATTTAATAATGGCAGTACGCTAATCATAATGAACTATGCATTTAGAAACAAAGTTGTTAACGATTTATTGCATAGCTTAGAACATTTATTTGATATACATGCTTCTGCTCATGTGTATTGCGGACTTGACGACACAAAATCGTTCACTATTCACGACGACTATCCTGCAAATTTTATATTGCAAATAGAAGGCGAAACTGAATGGACCATCTTTAAAAATAGAATTAGCTACCTGTATAAAACAGGAATAATGAATGGTAAGTTAAAAGAAAGTGACTTAGAAGTAGAAACAAAAACAGTTTTAAAACCGGGCGATGTATTGTATATTCCGTCTAGGGCTTACCATTGTGCAAAGCCTAAAGGAGAACGTATAAGTTTAAGTATCCCTTGTTGGCAAAAACTTGAAACAGATCGTCCAGGTACAAGTATTGATAGACACACATATCAGATAAGGAGAAATCATGTTTGAAACTAAAGAGTTATTTGGTGTTGTACCAACAGAAACTCATACAGAACTAATTAATCTTATAACCAGTTTAGAATTTCCTTGGTATTATTTAGAGGATACTACATACGAACGAGCAGGTAAAAAAAGTAGACCTACTCCTGCATTTGCACACTTACTTTTGAGCAACGAAGGACATAGAAGTCCTTTCCTAGATAGATTTACGCCGGTATATCAAGGAATAATAGATCAATTAGATATCCAACCAAGAAAAGTTTTTAGAATGAGATTAGGAATGTTAATGAATACTAGATATGTAACACCTAACGAACCTTATTCTTTCAACACACCGCACATAGATGCAGACTTTCCACACCTAACAGCATGTTATCATTTTTGGCACAGTGACGGTAGAACTACAATATTCAATGAAACAGAGGAGACTGATAAGTTTACAGTACACAAAAATTTTGAAGCAGACATCAATAGTGCAGTAGTATTTGATGGAAAAAGATATCATGCAAGTACTTGCCCTAAGATTCATACTAAAAGAGCTGTATTGACTATTAATTTTACGTTATAATGAAATATTTTAAAGGAAAAGATAAAAAACCTTTGCATCCTACTATAATTGTAGATGACTTTTTTGAATTACCCCAATTGGTAAGGGCATATGCATTAAGTTTAGAATACTACAAAGGGGATAGGGGTTCCTGGCCGGGGTTGCGTTCGCCTATGATAGAGGAACTTGATATAGAACTTTTCCGTACTGTAGAAAATAAATTATTACAAATTTCAGGATTGTTTCAACACTTTACTCATTCCGATATGACGTTTCAGATAATCCCAGAAAATTTTGGTAGTGGCTGGGTACATGATGATAACGAATCACATGACCTTGCAGGAATTATTTACTTGAATGATATAGTTGTACAAGGATCAGGAACAGTAATTTACAATCAACAGGGCGATGTTAACATGCAAAAATATACAGATATTTTTCACGAAGATGTGTGTGGCGATGATCCTGATAAATTTAAAAATCACAGATTAGAACAACGATCTCATTTCAAACCTACTGTTACAGCAGAGTCGAGATTTAACAGATGTGTGATGTTTGATCCAAGGCAATGGCATAGTGCTGAAACATTTTTTGGTAAAGATAAAAATGACGCTAGAATGACTTTGGTTTTCTTTTGTAACGGAGTATACAAATGGCGGACATAGATTATATTGATAATAGTTCAATAAATGCAAGTACAAAGATTAATGAATTGGACTTAAAGAATAGGAAAAAATATCCTAGATTTCCTACTAGAATAATTGAAGATTTCTTTTTAGAACCCTACTTGTGGAGGCATATTGCTCTACAACAAGAATACTATCCAGCATCCAACACTACCTATCCTGGCAAACGAAGCACACCTTTGGCTGAAATAGATAAAAGATTATTTGATGAGTTTGGAGAAAGACTACTACATTTTCTTCCAATGTACAAAGGATTTTTTTATTTGAATGCATCATTCTTTATGGTTGATGAATCTTTTGTAAATGGGTGGGTTCATGATGACGATCCTGATACATCTATTACAGGCATAATTTACCTAAACGAAACTTCACCTTTAAACTCTGGTACAACTTTATATGATGATAGATTAGCTGAAGAATACGGAGAATATCATAAACTAATACAAAAAGACTGCCTTAATAGTACAGTAGATGAACGTCAACAAGCAACAAAACATAGAAATAAACAAAGATCATTTTTTAATTCAAGTGTAAATGTAGATAGCGTGTTCAACAGATGTGTATTATTTGATCCCAAAACATGGCATAGTGCTGATAACTTTTTTGGAAATACAAAAGAAGACTCAAGGCTTACATTAGTATTTTACGCACATGCAGGAGGATGATATGGAAGATGATGTAATTGAAATAGAAAATATTATTGGAAAAACATACCAAAAAACTTTATTAGATAGAGTCACTGAAAAGCAATTTCCTTGGTACCTAAATAAACATCAAGTTTCCTCTGATATGTTTACAAAAGATAATGACATTAATCCTGTAGGATGGAATCATTTTTTATTTGAAGAACAAAAAATTATAAGTCCTATATTTGATTTATTTCATCCTTTAGTAATGACAATACAAGATTTAAACTTGTTTCCAAATGCCTCGTTAGAAAGAATGAGATTAAATCTCAATGAAATGGCGAGAGATAATCCACATGAACATCATTTACCTCATATCGATTCTTGGTACGATCATTGGAATGTAATTTATTATTTAAATGACAGTTCAGGAGAAACTTACATATTCAACGAAACTAATAAAGAGTATGATACTAATGATCAAGAGTATGTAAGAAATACAAAGTTTACAGTTAAGAAAAAGATTACACCTAAGCAAGGCAAAATAGTTGCATTTCCTGGGCATTATTATCATTCAAGTAGTCCTAATAGGAATTCGCCTTATAGAATACTTTGTAATATTAATTTTGCAGGGTTTGACCATGTCATGTGATTACAAAATACATAAATCTAATACTGTGTGCCAACATCATGCACAAATGATAAATGATTTGCACGGAGTACATAATTTTTTTAAAAAGACATTTCCTGATAGGGATAGCACATGGTCTTATAATTTTTACAATATTTTTTGTGTGACGTCACCTAGTCCATTATGGTATGATTTGTTTGTTGAACTAAAATCAATTATAAGGGATTATGTAGGACATGATAAACCTTTATGGATGCAAAGTTGGTTAAATTACCATATGCCCGATCAAGTGTTAGATTGGCACAACCATGAATGGCCATATCATGGATATATATCTATAGATCCAAAAAATACAGAAACAATTTTTGATAATTACAAAGTAAAGAATGAATTAGGAAACATTTATATAGGACCTGGTAATAGAATGCACAAAGTAGAAGTTATAGAATCTTTCACAACACCAAGGATAACACTAGGGTTTGATGTACATGAGGAGCCGGACTTTCCATATGAACAGTTCAGTTTGATGCCGATATGATAAATGAAATAGTATGGTTAATAGTGGTTACTTTTGCAGGAGTTAATTCCGATGGCACAAAGAA
>MDTE01145376.1_pt1 | contig 27416 bp, 23 predicted proteins | sample 811231 | NCBI WGS metagenome assembly MDTE01 (sample SAMN05326651, study PRJNA326480) | marine metagenome | isolation source: seawater | place: Indian Ocean: Red Sea | collected 2010
CTGAGGGGGATATACTCTCTTCTATGGTTCGTTGGCCCCCACCGAGGCCGATGCTGAGTAGGAAGCTTTCGCGGTGCCCATCAAAGGCATGAACGGCAAAGGGCAGGGCAAAGGTCAGGACTGAAATCGCCATTGTGCGATACATGATTGCCTCCCGATATTTTCGCGGTTTATGGTGTGGTAGAAGCTGAGCGTATTGCGATTTTTCACCTCTATTGTGGTTCGAATTGATCTTGCGAAGGCTAAGCTAGCCCAAGGGTCCGGAGGGGACAACAAGGGAAATCGCAATGGATTGAACCGCGTTGAAGAAATAGGCTAAGAGGGGACTTCTATTCGTTTACTCACTGGGTGAAATTGTGTAATATTTGTCGAGCGGAGGAGATGCCGATGGAACCTGCACTATCTCGTGTGTCCAATGTGAATTATGCTTTCGAGGCCCCTCTGGCCGATTATCTGGAAGGCGTTACTCGACAGTGGCTGCTGATCGCACCGGATGCCAATCCGGCGATGCTGGATATGTTTGCCGATCGCGATCGACGACCCTACCGGGACCAGGTGCCTTGGGCCGGTGAATTCGCTGGCAAATATCTAACCAGTGCAGTACAGATTTTGCGCTTAACTGGCGATCCAGTGCTGAAAGAATACCTCGGAAGATTCGTTGATCGCCTGATTGCTCACCAGGATCATGATGGCTATCTCGGCCCCTGGCCTATGCTTAATCGACTGACCGGGATGGCGCCCAATGTTATGGGCAAGCGCGGCCCGACCTGGGATGCCTGGGGCCACTACCACGTGATGTTGGGTTTGCTGCTCTGGTCCGAGGAGAAACCCGAGAGTCGAGCGCTGCGCTGTGTCGAGAGGATGGCGGAATTATTCGCGCGGAAGTTTAGAAGTACCAAGCGCCGGCGTTTGGTGGATACGGGAAGTACCGAGATGAATCTGGCCCCAGTCCATGTATTTTGTATGCTGTACAGGCGCACTGGGAAGAATAGCTATCTGCAACAGGCCTTGAACTGGGTCGATGAGTTTGCCGCTACCGATCCAAAGGGCCAGCCCCTGGCCGGAGACTATCTGAATCAGGCCCTGATCGGTCAGCCGTTTTTCAAGACGCCCAAGCCCCGCTGGGAAAGTTTACATCCGATCATGGCTCTGGCCGAATTGTACTGGATTACGGGCGAGGACCCGTACCGCCTGGCTTTCGAGCAGATCTGGTGGAGTATTGTCGAACTGGATCGACACAATAACGGCGGATTTTCGTCAGGGGAGGCTGCGCAGGGCAATCCCTACCATCGGGGACCGATCGAAACGTGTTGCACCATTGCCTGGACTGCGATGAGTATCGAGATGCTCAAGCTGACTGGAAATCCGATCGTGGCCGATGAAATCGAGTTATCTACCCTCAATTCGATCCTGGGGCTGCACTCGGCAAGCGGTCGCTGGGTCACTTACAATACGCCGATGGATGGGGTGCGCAAAGCCAGTGCGCACGATATCGTCTTTCAGGCGCGCGAGGGCAGTCCCGAACTCAATTGCTGCAGTGTGAATGGGCCGAGGGGACTGGGCATGGTGTCGGATTGGGCATTGATGTGCGATGGTGAAGGATTGGTGTTAAACTGGTACGGACCCGGACGGATCGAGAGCGAATTGGTTCGGGGGGGCGCGGTGGCGATTATTGGGGAGACGGAGTACCCTCGGCGCGGCGCGATCAAGCTGTGGGTCGAGCCGGAAAAGTCGATGCACTTCGTTCTAAAATTGCGGATTCCCTATTGGTCGGAACGGACCAGGGTGCGCGTAAATGGAAAGGTGCTACAGGGCGTGCGGGCCGGGACCTATCTCGCGATCGACCGGTGCTGGCAAAGCGGGGATTGCATCGGGTTGGATTTGGATATGTCGCTGCATTATTGGCGGGGGGCGAAGGAATGCCGAAATAAGACATCGATCTTTAGGGGACCGATACTCTTGACTTACGATCGAAAGTTTAACCAGGCAGATCCCGTCGCCCTTCCACTTCTCGACGCGGCTGGGTTGCGGGGCAGACTGGCGAAGGCGGAGGCGATCGTAGCACTGGATGTACAGACTAAAGACGGTGGAAAAATGCGCCTTTGTGACTTCGCCAGTGCAGGCGAGGGGGGCTCGCCGTATCGTTCCTGGCTTCGCGTAGATAATGTAGCCAAGATTCCTTTCTCACGAGAGAACCCGCTCCGTAGTGGGCGGTAGAGGAGGTCATGCCGTGCAAGAGCATTCGGTGCATCGCTCGCTCGAAATTTACGAACGGGCCAAAGCGCTAATACCTGGTACTACTCAGTTGATAAGCCGCCGGCCTACTCGTGCTGCGTTCGGAGTTAGTCCGATCTATGCCGAGCGGGCTAAGGGATGCCGGATTTGGGATGTGGATGGCAACGAATATATCGATTGGACCAGTGCAGTTGGACCGGTCATTTTGGGCTATGCCGATGAGGTGGTTGATGAAGCGGTCCGCGCGCAGATCGAACGAGGGTCGATCTATAGCATTGTACAGGAATCCGCAGTGGAATTGGCGGAAGAGCTGGTGCGAATCGTTCCCTCGGCCGAGATGGTGCGCTATTGCAAAGGCGGTGGTGAGGCCTGTACTATCGCAGTCCGAATCGCCCGTGGGGTAACCGGAAAGGATAAAGTTCTTTTTTGTGGATACCACGGTTGGCACGACTGGTACCAGGCCGCCAATATCGGTGCTGAGCGTTTGGCAGGTCACCTTTTCAACGGCATTGAGCCGATCGGTGTACCTCGTTGTCTGGAGGGTTCGGCGCTGCCTTTTACCTATGGTGACCTTGATGAACTAGAAAACCTCTTAAAGGAGAACGCTGGTGAGTTGGCCTGTATAATTATGGAGCCGATGCGTTCTGAAGAGCCGCCGCAAGGGTATCTGCAAGGGGTGCGCGATCTGGCCTCGCGGTATGGGGTAGTCCTCATATTTGACGAAGTATCCTCTGGGTTTCGCGTTGCTCTGGGCAGCGCTCAGGAGTACACCGGTGTAACGCCAGACCTCTCCGTTTTTGCCAAGGCGATCTCCAATGGCTATCCGATGGGGGCGGTGGTTGGCAAACGCGAATATATGGAGCCAGCCGCGAGAATGTTTATTTCCAGCGCGTATTGGGATGACAATATTGGTGTGGCCGCATCGTTGGCGACATTGCGCGAACTCGAACGCCGTGATGCCGTAGCTCACTTCAATCGCATCGGTGCCCTTTTTAAAGAGCGGATCGATGCTGCGGCAGCTCAAGCAGGTCTTGATGCTGGGTGTGAAGGTGTTGCTGCCCACCCAAGTATCCGGATTGGGGTCGATGATCCACAGGATGCGGCCAAGGTCAGTGCTCTCTTTATCCAGGAGAATGCCCGTCGCGGTGTCATTCTCGCCACGGGGTTTATGTTCAATTGTTCCCATGATACAGCAGAGGTAGAGCAGACTGCGGTCGTAGTTCAGGAGAGTTTTGCCGTTATTGCGGAGGGGTTAGCGCGAGGGACATTGGACCAACTGCTGGATTGCCCGCCGCAGGAGGAACTTTTTAGGCGATTGGTACACTGAGTCAGCAGGATCGAATCGTCTGGCGAGATTAACTGAGGGCCAATAAGCGTTCTAGTGTGGAATATCGGCAAACACTTCGATTAAATGCGGAAAGAAATCAGCGAAGGTCGGGTACGTATCTCGTTGGACCTCATATTCCTCGAGTCGCTCGGCCAGCGCGTGGATATAGCGGAAGCCTCGTCCCGATTCCTCGCGTAGGGTTTGACGGCCAACCTCTGGGCCGAGATGATGATGGGCGAGTCGCGCAGTGATGGCGCGAATAAGATGTTCGTTGGCGCAGTCGAGCCAGCGCGTATAGCCGATGCGATTCATTGGTTCGACTAAAGGGGTAAATAGTTCGGAGTGGGTCATTAGAGAATCGTAATACGCCGTGCAAAGAGAGTTGACGAAAGCGTGGCTGAACTCGTGCCAGATAATCTGCAGGAGTTGGTCTCGAGGCCCATATTCTGGTACGCCGCGCACGGAGCTAGTCGGACCAAGTAAAGTATAGACGTCGTAGGGGCCTCCAGGGCGACCAATATGGGGGCCAAAGCCTCCGTGGTGCAAGAGTGGACCGATGATGAGGTGATAACTGATTTGGCGCGTACCAAAATAATTTTCAACCGCGTCAATCGGATCAGAGTTGGCAATATTTCCTCTAAGCTCTTCTTCAATTTGAAGATAGAATTTTCCTTTTCTGGCAAAGAAGCGATTGAAATGGGTCTGTCGGGCAAAATCTCGCAAAGCTTGAATGAAACGCGTGAAGTTTTCTCGGCCGCGAAAAGCATGGTATATATGGGCGGGGATGGGTTGAATTTCTTCAAGGGCAGGGGGATCAGACAGGTAGAGCATCGCCGTAGGGTAGGCGTCGGACCACCCTTGTCCGGCGCTTAAATTGCGAAAAAGGGCAACCGCTAGATGCTGGTGGTATCCAGAGAAATGGGCGATTAGATCGCGTGTGTAATCTATCCGATAGGGAGTAAGATAGCGGTATTGGCTCAGCACTTGGACCGTACTAAGTAATTCGAGGCGTGGATCGACGCCGATTTCAAGGTGTTGTTCTGCTTGGCAGCTAGGGGCTAGTGCGGTGTTAAGATAGACCCACGCAAGACAAAAGCCGGCTCGTAAAGAGCCGGCTTTTGTCTTGCGTGAAACAGCAGCCAGTGCGAAGGTCAAGGAAACTGGATACCGCTCTGCTCTTTGATGATAGCAGGTGGTATTACACTGGGGATTGGGGTACTGGGTCTGAAGCCTGAGGTACTTGGTCCGCAGCCTGGGGCCGGATATTGTGCAAGGCTTCTTTGAGTTGCTTGCCTGGCTTGAAATGCGTTTTGCGTCGCGCGGGTACATAGACGACTTCACCCGTGCGTGGGTTGCGTGCGGCAGGCTTGGGTTTGGTGTCCTTGACTTCGAGTACGCCAAAGCCTCGGATTTCAATGCGGTTGCCCTCAATAAGAGTTTCGCGCATTGCCTCAAAGAGGCTGTCGACCATTTGTAACGTCAGATTGTTCTTGCATCCGATGGCATCGGCTACTGAACGAGCCAGGTCTTTCTTGGTTATCGTAGCCACTAAATAAACCTCTCTATGAGAAGTGGGGAGAACCTCGGCAAGACGAACCTGCACTGATTCCGAATAAGATGTTGTGTTTATTATGACTTGTATTATAAGAAATCCTGAGATTGAATCAAGGAAAAAAATAAAAAAATACATAGAATAAGTCGCGGGGACGGGAAGTATTATAGTCGGGGCATAACTAGATAGACGGAAATTATGGTCCCGATTAGTTTCGCGAGGGTTAAATTTCGTTATTGGTGGATAAGGAGTTGTTTGCTATTGGTTTGGAAGGTTAAAATGCAGAGCGGTTGGCACCGGGGCGGAATTGAGGGTCGGAAAGCGTTTTCAAAAAGGCTATGAGCGCGCGTTTTTCCGTCGTATTTAAGTCGAGATTGGGCCGGATGAGTAAGATCGGATCGGTGAGACTGATGCGGTGAAACCCATTGTCGTAGTGTTCGATGACATCTTCAAGGGTTGGGAAACGCCCGTCGTGCATATAGGGTGCGGTGTATTCGATATTGCGGAGGGTCGGCGTTTTGAATTTGCCGCGGTCGAAACGCCTGCCGCTGAGAGCCGCTAGGCCCGAATCGGGTGGGGCTAGGTCTAGGCCGTTGTTGTGAAACTGGTTATCGGTAAAAAAAGGGGCGGCGTGGCAGTGGAAACAATCGGCTCTTTCAGTATGGAAGAGGAGGAATCCCTCCTCTTCCTCGGGGCTAAATTCCACTTCTCCGGCCAGCCAGCGGTCGTACTTTGCATCGGCAGAAATCAGCGTGCGTTCGAATTGGGCGATGGCTCGGACAATAGATGTTTTACCGACCGGAGTTGCGGCACCGAAAGCACGGGCAAAGAGCTGGGGATAATCGGGGTGCCTTGTGAGTTTGGCTATGACATTAGGCCATGTTTCTCCCATCTCTATGGGATCCTGTACGGGATGAAGCGCTTGGTCCTCTAGGCTTGGCGAACGACCATCCCAGAAAAAGGCCGAACTCCAGAGCAGGTTAAAGAGTGGCATTGAATTGCGGCTGGTAACACCGCCGGTCCCCTGACTGAGAGGATCGGGGTCTGAGAAGGCCTGTTCGGGTTGGTGGCACGAGGAGCAGGCTATGGTGCTGTCGACGGAGAGGATCGGATCGAAAAAAAGCCGGCGGCCGAGTTTGACCCCCTCGACCGTCAGGGGATTGTCGGGTGGGATAAGTGGTTGGGGAAATGCAGCTGGCGTTGCGAGTTGGTAGGGGGTTGGTACACCCTGTGGTTCTGGGGCGAGTCCCGTATTTCCGCGGCAGGCAACCAAAAGCAAAACCAGGAGCATGCGGCGTGCCATATTCATCTGCCCCAGTTGCGGTTATGGTCTTCCGCTCTGCGGTCTGATCGCAGATGGATCTTTGCTAAACCATGGTCGAGAGTGTTGAGATTTTGGCGGTCAGTCTGAGCGAGAGCAAAGACCGTGGCACCGTTGGTTTGCAATATCAGTTGTGCTTCGGCATTGTTCATGATCCCGCCGCGGTTATTGAAATCGTAGATCGAGGGAGAGTCGTACCATTCGTTGAGATTCATGATCACCTCGACTTCCCAGGATTCACCCGCTATGGAGAGAGATAGCGGTAGGGAGACATCGAACGAGTAATCTTCTCCACCTGCAGGTCCGGTATGAGTGAGGAATGCTGCTTCGCCCTCAGCACCTTGGAAAAGGCCCTCCATCCGCATATAGTGGTAACCGCCGCCCATCGGTGTTGGCCAGGCCATATTGTTGAAATGGTCGAGGTTGGGGAGTGAACCGGTCTGGTTTTTGGTGCCGTTGATCCCGAAGGTAAAAAGAAGTCTGGTATATTCTCCGCCCGCTACCCGGGCGGTGGTGTTGCGGGTTGATTCGGAGAAGGCATTGCGGTAGTGGAATGGGCTTATAGGGGCGCGCTTGCCACCTACTGTTTCGAGAGCGATGTCGGAGATGATGTATTCGAGGCGGGAAAGGCTGTATGCGTTGCCCGCAGCATTGGTATAGAGGAGCTCTTCGCGGACCAACTCGGCGCCGTCGATAGTGTGACTGAAGATGAGGGTCACTTCGCCTAGGTCATCATCCGAACGGCCACAGGCGATGAATACAGTACAGACGATTAGCAACACAGAAGATCGATATTCCATAGTCCGTATCTCTTAAGTCTGGGTAGGTTCTTCGCTATCGATTTAATATACGTGCAGCTGCGGATCGGGGCATCTACAATCCTCTTTGGGGACGATCCGAGAATATAGTCACTCGGGTGAGAAACCTTTGTCCACCTTCGGGGTCTTAGGGGCATATAAAGGGGCGTCTATACGATGACTTAGGTGGGGCGGAGAGAGCATGCTTTTGTGGATGCATCGAAACTAGTGCATCGCGCTTGTCTATCTGTTTTAATGGCAATAAATTATGGAATGGATGCCCGAATTTCTTCAATCGATCAAGACCAAGTCCGTCTCCAATGAGCGGAACCGGCTGACTCAGCCGAGGACCCGGATCGGCTACAAGTTGATCCTGAGTTTCGTATTGCTGGTTATGGTCGTAGTGGGTATGTCGGGTTGGGTGCTCTTTGAATTGACGAGGCGAAGCTTAGAGGCGCAGATGCGCGTCCATCTGGTTTCGGTGGCTAAGCTGGTCAGCACTGGACTTTCGGGCGAAGTGTTGCATTATCTGCGCCCTGGTCGCGAGCATTCCAATCTTTATCGGACGTTGATGGGAAAGCTGCAACGGGCCGAAGAGGGCATTGGAGCTCGCCACGTCTTCGTTTTTGACCGCCAGCATCGGAGTTTACTCGATACCGATGGTTTGATGCCCATAGGTCGCGAATATCCAAAGCTGCGTTTTGATCGGCGGGAGCTGCAACGTGTTTGGAATGGGGATACGGCCAATTCTGTACTTTTTTTCGACGATGATGATGTGCCCTATATGACCGGTTATGCGCCGATCTTTGCCCGTGGCGAGATCGTTGCCGCCGTAGGAGTAGAGATCGGCGCAGGTTTTATGGACACCATTCGGGTTTTCGGTCGGTCGGTGTTGGTTTTTGCAGGGGTAGGAGCCTTGCTCACGGTGATCGTGGCCTGGGGATTGGCTCGTACGCTGACGCGGCCGATCCAAAAGCTAGTCAGAGCCTCGCGCGAAATAGGTCTTGGCAATATGAGCCAGGAAGTGGTGACTTCCTCCGATGATGAAATCGGCTATCTCGGAGAGACGATGGAGGAGATGCGGCGCAAGCTCCTGGCTCGCGATGCCCAGTTGCGGCAGATGCTGGGAGGTGTAGCCCACGAAATCCGCAATCCGTTGGGAGGGATCGAGATTTACGCAGGGCTAATCGCCGATGACCTGCCCGATGAGGACGAGCGCAAGCAGCATATTCAGAAAGTCATCCAGGAAGTGCGCAAACTGAACCACGTAATTGCAGAATTCCTCGATTTTGCCCGGCCCTCGCCGATGTACCCTCAGCCGACGGCGATTGCTCCTTTAGTTGCCGAGGCGGCTTTTCTACTGACCCCGGAGATGCAGAAGGTGAGAATTGAATATAAAGAGCGGGTGGCGCCGAACCTGGAGGCTTATATTGATGCTGAACACATCAAGCGAGTCATGGTCAACCTGATGAAGAACGCGGTCCAGGCGATGCGCGATGGGGGCACCCTCATTGTTCAGGCTCGGGAGGAGAATGAGCAGATTGTAGTCGAGGTGGTCGATGATGGACCCGGGATTTCTGCTGCGGTGTGCGAGCGTCTATTCGAACCTTTTTTCACCACCAAGGAGCAGGGTTCAGGACTGGGGTTGGCCGTGGTTTCCAAGGCGGTGGAGGAAAGCGGGGGTAGAATAGAGATAGAAAGCGAAGAAGGACAGGGGACGGTTTGCCGCTTATGGTTGCCACAGGTGGCCGAGACAGAGGTTGAAGAGGTTTGAATTGAGCAGGGTTCTGATCGTAGACGACAACGAGACACTGGGAAGTGGCATCGTGCTGATGTTGGAGCGAATGGGGCACGAAGGCACCGCTGTGATCAGTGGGGCTCAGGGTTTAGCGCGAATGAAGGAACACGTATTTGATTTGGTTATCACGGACTATCGCATGGACGAAATGGATGGTCTAGAAGTCCTAGCGGCCGTCAAAGCCCAGGCGCCCGAGACCGATGTGATGTTGATGACGGCCTACGGAACGATTGAAATTGCGGTAGAAGCGATGAAGCGGGGTGCGATAGATTTTATTACCAAACCCTTTCCGCATGATGGATTGCGGATGAAAATAGAGAAGGTGCTCGATTACCGGGCGGCACGTCGGGACAGTGTGCGTCTGGGGGAACAAAATCGCTATCTGCGCGATGAGATCGATGGTCGGTACAATTTTGGCGAAATTATTGGCGAATCAGTGCAGATGTACGCTGTGCTGGGTGCGGTGCGCAAGGTAGCGGCGACCGAGTCTTCGGTGCTGATCTATGGTGAGAGTGGAACGGGCAAGGAACTGGTAGCCCGTGCTGTCCATTACCAGAGCAGTCGGAGTGAAGGAGCCTTTGTCAAAGTCAATTGTGGTGCATTGCCTGCGGAGTTGGTCGAGAGTGAACTCTTCGGCCATGAGAAGGGGGCTTTTACCAGCGCTGTACGCCAGAAAAAGGGGAGGTTTGAACTGGCTGAAGGAGGGACGATTTTTCTCGATGAAATCGGCGATGTGCCGCTGGAGACGCAGGTCAAATTATTGCGGGTTTTACAGGAAAAACAGTTCGATCGAGTGGGTGGAGAGCGGACGCTGGATGCGGATGTGCGGATCGTGGCAGCCACGAATCGGCCGCTGAGGCAGATGGTTGATGAAGGTGCGTTTCGCGAGGATCTTTTCTATCGTTTGGAAGTTATTCCTCTCAATTTGCCGCCCCTGAGGGAACGGCGAGAGGATATCCCGTTGCTGGTAGATCATTTTATGGAAAAGAAGTGTGAAGAAATGAATATTTCTCCCAAACGCTTGACGGCAGAAGCGCTAAAGGGGCTCGCGAGTTATCCCTGGCCGGGCAATGTTCGCGAGTTGGAGAATGTCATTGAGCGCACAATTGTTTTAGCCGATGGCGAGGAGATCGATTACCACGATCTGCCGCTGAGTTTCGATGAGGTGCCTATAGGCAGAGGAGGGCAAGAGCCTGGTGGGTCGATACCCCTCAATGAGCGCCTCGATGAAATGGAGCGAGATTTAATCGATCAGGCGATGGAAGAGGCGAATCGTGTCAAGACCAAAGCGGCGGCACTCTTGGGGATCAAGACCAGTGCCCTATACTATAAACTCGACAAGTATGGAATAGGTTGAAATGAGACTCAGGGTTTTGTTCCTATTGATTTTGGGTCTTTTTTTTCCAGCGATCGTATGCGGTGATGTAGTAGATCTTGGCACTTTGAAAGACCAATATCGCACCCTCGAGGACCAGCGTAATATCTTAGAGGGAAAGCGTCTGGAGATCGAGGTTGAGGCCGAGGCATTATCGGATCGCGTCGACAGTCTGAAATTAGAGGAGGATTCCGAGGAATTGCATGAAGCGCTGCGGTCCTCGCTCGGGTTGGTACGGCGGATGGTGGAAATCGACCGCCGATTGGCAAAATTGGATGTCAGGAAAGATAGTTTGGCAGAGCGTCTGCACCTGGTCTATGATTGGGAAATTGGGGTGCTCATTAGGAAGTTATCGGATCAACCGGACAAGGGATTGCTGACCCAGTTGATGGTTTTTCAGGAAGCGCGAGAAGAATTGGGATCCAAGATTCACGGATCGAGTCTGCGTTACGACGAACAGATGATGATCGGAGGTGATGATGGCCCGGACGAGATCCAGCAAAAGCTGGATTTGATGAAAGATATCGCCAATCGTCTGCAGGCTGAATTGGGGTCTACGACTCAGATCCTCTTGCGTTTGGAAGAGGAATACCGATTGCGAACCTGGATGGGGGATAACTCCCTGGAAGAGCGAAACGGCGAAGGGGCCAAAGGACGTTTTTTTATGCGCGGCGAGCCACAGGGAGAACCCGTGTTCTTTCGCGAGAACGAGGGCGCTCCAAATGCCAAAACCGATCCTGTGAGTCCGTCGGTTGAGGAAGTCTTATTGGAGATTCACAAATTGAAGGCCCGTCAGCAAGAGATCCGCCAACTCCAGACAGTGGTTCAGGATCGGGCCGAAGCATTCCACCTTTATTTGCGCACGATGCTGGAGGGTAAGGAATAGTTTTCTCCGGAAGCTGTCGCTTCCGGGCCTGGTGTATTTCTGGTGGTTTGGAGTGGGTTCGGGTTGTATTCGAGAGACCAGTTGCCCCGATCCGCGAGAAACCGACTCAGTGTTCTCCAGAGGGCAGAGTCCTGCGGCAGACCAATACCGCGATTTCGGATCGGGCACCCAGTCTGAGCGGTGGTCCCCAATATCCAGTTCCTCGATGCACATATATCCAGGTATCGCGAAATTTATGCAAGCCTGCGACAAAGGGTTGTTGGAGTGGGATAAGGTATTTCCACGGTATAAACTGGCCTCCGTGGGTGTGGCCCGAAAGCTGGAGGTGGCAGTTGGCACGGCTGGCGGCCTCGATACTGCGTGGTTGGTGGGCGAGCAGGATCCGCAAATCGGCGCTGCCTGCAGAGGCCAAGGCCTGTTCGGGATCTGAGCTATGGTCGGGTATCAGCTCGCCTGCGGAGTAGTCGGTTACTCCAGCAAGCGCGATCCGGCTGTCCCCCAACTCCAGTAGTCGCCCTTCGTTTATGAGCACTTCGAAACCAAGGCTCTTTGCAGTATCGGTCCAGCTTTCCACACCCGAATAGTACTCGTGGTTGCCAGTGACAAAATAGGTCCCGAGCGGGGCCTGGAGTTGGGCTAGAGGAGCAACGTCGGAACTCAATCGATCAGTGGTCCCATCTGCGAGGTCGCCGGTGAAAACGATGATATCCGGTTCCAACTGCCCGACGCGATCAACAACCCGTTGTACAAAAGGTTTTTTGATCGTCGGTCCTACATGTAGGTCGCTGAGTTGGACGATCCGCAGTCCAGAGAGCGCAGGTGGCAGGTCCGCAAATGAGATCTCGGTCTCAATGACATCCGGAGTGCGCCGAGCTTGGAAGAACCCCCAACTAGTCAGGCCGATCGACGCCGTGATCGTCAGGATATCGGCACTGGTTTTAGCACTTTGATCCATGGGATAAAAAAATCCCAACACCAAGCTTATGGAATCGCGGAAGAGGAACAATAGGCTAGAAACCACAAAGAATCCCATGCTGAGATAGGCGATCCAGGATAGGGGATCGATAAGCCGGGCAATGGATTGGCGAGATCGAAGGCGGGAAAGAATCAAGGGGAGTAAAGCTAAGAGCACCAGTAACAATGAGGAAGAGAGATCCCAGGGAGAGGGGATATAGGCAATGAGGTGCCAACCTGTATATCCGTAGATCAGGCTGATCAGGCCTAAGAAGATCAGTAGGAACATAGGGTAGATTGCCTATGAGTTGGAAATGCGGAAAAGCATAGGGGCCATTCCGGCTCTTTGCCAATAAATAGAATGAAAGGTTTGATGATGAGATTGCGTATAGAGTGCGTGCTGATGGCGGGTATTACCTTGGGTATAATATTATTGGCTGCAGATCGGAGTGGTGCAGAAGATCGCACCATCTCTGTTACGGGACAAGGATCGTCCAGCGCGGTGCCGGACCAGGCCGAACTCTCGGTCGGTGTTGTTACCAGTGCAGCGAGTGCGCGTGAGGCGGCTCTGGCCAATCGGGAGCGAATGGCGAAAACACTCCGAGTTTTGTCTGAGATGGGCATAAAGGAGGAGGACCTGGCTACTAGTGACTACTCGATACGCTACGAGCATCCTCGGCCTCAGTCGGACGGGGACCAAGGCTTGTACCGAGTTGCGAATATGCTCAGGGTGAAATTGGATAATTGGCAAGATGTAGATTCAGTGCTCGATGCAGTGGTCGAGGCTGGTTCGAATCGGATCTGGGAGGTAGAGATGGCGATATCCGAGACGGGGGATTTAGAGGCCGAGGCTCGGGGCAAGGCCGTCGCGGATGCTCGTGCTAAAGCAGAAGATCTGGCCAGGCTGCACGGAGCGGGGTTGGGTTCAGTCCTGAAGATTGCCGAAGTGGGATCTAGTAATGAGCCTATTGCCAGGATGTTGAAACACTCCGCAAGCTCGGGAGGGGTGATCCGATCTGGTGAGATGCAAGTGAGCGTGAAGCTGAACGTAGTCTACGAATTGCGTTAATTACAAGCTTTGAGATATACTCTGATCCTCTGTGCATTTGCTCACTCCTAATGAGTTTCAGAAGTATTCAACAATGTCGGTGGGCAGGCATTTGAGATCGCGGCAGATATTGGATAGAGTGTAAGGGTCCATCCCTTCGGCTCCCTGATCGACGATCTTCTTTATATGCTGATAGGTCGTCAGATTTATTTCGGGTTTCCGTACCTCAAGCATTTCTTCAAGCACTTTTTTTTTAAAGCGAATCATATAGGATCCTTGCTCGGTATTTGATAGATAAGTAGAGCGGGCCATATAATTAAGTCAACTAGGAAGGCGCCGTCAAAACTAGCATGCGGATATTCGCCACATCGGACTTGCATATGGACTTCTCCGCCAATCGGGAATGGCTCGAAAATTTGTCTCGAATAGAGCACCGACAAGATGCCTTGGTTGTGGCCGGCGATATTGCTCACCAGACAGAAAAAATCGCTGTGACTTTCGAACTTTTACAGGAGCGTTTCAGCGAAGTATTTTTCGTGCCGGGTAACCACGAGCTATGGGTTAGAGGCGAAACCGGTGATTCGCTGGATAAATTTGCGCGGATTCTCGACTTATGCCATAAGTGCGGCGTCCATACCCGGATGCATCGTTGGGGCGATTGGTGGATTGCACCACTATTTTCTTGGTACAGTGCCCGATTCGACTCCGAAGATCGGGGCAGCGTCTCTGCCCTATCGGCCTGGGGTGATTTTCGCTATTGTCGCTGGCCCGAAGAGGTGGGTGAACTCGATATCTATTTTTCCAGATTAAATAAAGATCTGACCCGGCCGAGTTCCGGTCGGGTCTTGACCTTCTCCCATTTTCTGCCGCGCATCGAACTCTTGCCCGAACCTGTATATCTGCGATTCAAGGGGTTGCCCAAGGTCGCGGGCAGCACGGTTGTAGAAAGTCAATTACGGGCGCTCGGATCTGAATTGCATGTATTCGGGCACAGCCACATTTCCTGGGACGAAACGATCGATGGGGTGCGCTATCGGCAGCATCAACTGGGCTACCCTCAGGAACGCCGCGATCGAAAATTCGCGCTGGCGCAAGTCGCGTGAGATTTTATTCGTAGCGCAATGCGTCGATGGGATTGAGCAGTGCGGCTTGACGAGCAGGGTATATCCCAAATCCGATACCGATCGTACCTGAGACTCCTAGAGCCAGGGCAATGGTCCAGGGTTGGACAATGGTGCGCCAGCCGGCGTAGAGAGTGATTATTTCAGGGATCGCACAGCCCAGCATCACGCCGATCAGGCCACCGATCAAGCTGACCAGCAACGACTCGACGAGGAATTGCGAAAGGATATCGTTGCGGCGTGCGCCCAGGGCGCGGCGGATGCCAATTTCACGCGTGCGCTCGAGGACCGAGGCCAACATGATATTCATAATGCCGATTCCGCCGACCAGCAGTGATATTCCGGCGATGCAGCCCATAACGATATTGAAGATTTGCTGGGTTTTCTGACTTTGGCGCAAAAGTTCTTCGGGGATGGCGATTTTGAAATCCTCAACGCCGCGGTGACGTCGGTTGAGGATGGTGCGGACAATTGCAGCTGCTTCTTGTAATTGAGCAGAATCGGGGATATTAACGGTGATCTGAGTCAGTTCGGCTTCACCAGGTTCCCAATGAAAACGATTCAGGAGGGTGGTCAGCGGGATATAGATGTCTTCATCGGTGTTGCGTACTTCGAGCACGCCGCCGATTTTGCCTCCGGCCGCGCCTTTGTCGGCCAGAACTCCGATGACTGTGAACCATTGGTTGCGGATCTTGACTCTGCCGCCCAGAGGATCATCAAAGAAAAAGAGTGCTCTTTTGGCATCGGCACCGAGTACGCAGACCCGTTTGGAATCGCGTAGATCCTGGTTGGAGAAAAATACCCCACTACCCATTTTTGCATCGAGGATGGTAAGATAATCGGGTGTAGTGCCCACGGCTATGGTGCGAAAAGTATTGCCTTGGGTCTGAGCTTTGATTTTGAGTTCACGCTGTGGGGTTACATAGTCGGCGATGGGACAGATTTTCTCGATCGATGCTGCATCATCCCAGCTCAGTCCACTAGAGCGATTCTGGTCGGTGCTTGCCCCTTCGCCCTCATCGTCATCCTTATCCCAATGCTGGACAATGATATTGTTGATGCCCATCTGGCGGATTTGGTCGAGAGATTCCTGTTTGGCGCCCTCGCCGATCGAGAGCATGGCGATTACTGCGGCTACACCAAAGATGATCCCGAGCATGGTTAGCATGGTTCGCAGTTTATGCGAGAGCAGGCCGACCAGACTCAGGTTAATGGTTTCGCGCAGGTCCATTTCTATTTTACCTGGGGAGAAGGGGATTCCTGCCGCTGATCCAAGCCGCCGATGGCGTCGGCAGACTGGTTCGGGTCGCGCAGAGCGATTCGGTCGTCAGGGGCCAAACCCTCTTCGACGATGACGAAGTCTTCATTTTTCTTGCCCAGCGTTACTTCTCGAGCTTCGGGTTGGCCATCGATGATGAGATAAACCATTGTTCGTCCATCTTTTTCAAACACAGTATCAAGGGGGATATAGAGCGGGAGTGGAGCGGAGGTCGAAACAATTTCATCAGTTGTTTCAGCCTGCAGTACAGAATCCGAATTTGCCACAGGTTTGGGCGGAATGGTTTCGATGGTGATTTCAGACGTTGCAGTCATCCCTGGTTTAAGGCGGATATCTTCTTGCTCGATTTCGATGATAACGTCAAAGACTTTGACGCTTTTCTCGCCTTCCTTCTCTCGACCGAGCGAAGCGATACTCTTGATTTTTCCGTAAAAAGTCGGTTCGGGTAAAGCATCGAGTTTAATGATGGCTAATTGTCCCGATTTGAGCTTGTCGACATCGACCTCATTGACATGGGTTTTAACTTGCATCTTGGAAAGATCGGGTAGCGATATTACGTTGACGCCGCCCCATATTTCGTCCCCGACACGGATTTTTTCTGGTCTCTCACCTCGCCAGATCTTGCCGTAGACTACCAGGCCGGGCTTCTTGGCTTTTATGGTCGTATTTTCCAATTCTTTGCGAGCCTTTTCCAGCTCACGATCTCTGCGTTCGATTTCGAGTTGGCGTTTTTTGATATCGGCACTGTTAACAATTTTTTGTGATTCGAGTTTTTCAATGGCTTGATGGTAACTCAAATTGGCTTGATGGGCCTGAATTTCGGCTTCCTCTTTTTGTATGGTGGCTTCGAAGGCCATTCGCTCGGTCTTCAGTTCGGCCAGGCGTAGGTTGGCCTCTTGGTTCTTAATCTCAGATTCGAGTTTGACTATTTCTGCTTTCTGAGTTGCCTGTGTTTTCTCAAGATCGGCCTTGGATGATTCGACTTGTTGCTCGGCATCCATGACTCGTTTGTGAAAATCAGTTTGTTCGAACTGAACGAGTAGATCGCCGACTGCGACTTGTTCGCCCTCGGGAAAGAGTTCGACGATTTTGAGTTGACCGCGAACTCGAGGAGCGATGATGTTTTCGGCTTCCACCGCTTCTAACTCGCCACTTTTGAGCTTGAGTGAAATGGTGAATTCGCCCTGTTGGACGGAGTACGTGGGTATTGAGGACTCGCTTTCATCGAGCATCTGCCGAGAGGTGAAGAACACACCGGCAATCAAGAGTGTTATTAGCAAAGCGAAAATCCACCACTTAGGTCGGCTTTGAGAAAGAGGAGGCTGTTTGTCAGTCAAAATGATCTTTGCATCAGGGGGCTTGGGGGGGAGGGAGAGCGACTAAGTCGCCGGTGGATAATCCGGAAGATACGATTACTGAGGTGGCATTCTCCTGCCCGAGTTCTACCGTCACCTCGTTAAATTGGCCGCCTTCGAATCGGTAGACTGTTGGATTGCCGTTGCGGTCTATTATAGCGGAAAGAGGTACCGAAAGGACATTTGGAATTCGTTCAAGGATGATTTCGACTTCGGCTGACATTCCGGGTTTGAGTCGGTCATCCTGTTCATCAATATCTATCATCAACTCGAAGACTCGAATATCGGGTGCGCCGGGTTGGGGTGAAGCCATAGCGGCCAATTCGCTGACGATCCCCGTGAATACCGGGCCGGGGAAAGCCTCTAAGCGAATAAAGGCTCGCTGTCCCTCGCGCATGCGCCCAATGTCCATTTCGCCGATGAGACAGCGAACTTGCATCATGCTCATATCGGGAATATCGAGGAGAGCCCGACCGCCCCAGACCTGGTCACCGATGGCTATTTTGGATTCCTTGTCAAAGCCTCGCTTCCAAATTTTCCGGTAGACCACGATACCCGGTTTCGCCGCTTTGATACTCGTACGTTCATAGTTGCGCAGGGCGCGGTTATAGCGTTCCTGCTTGCGGTTGATATTGAGCTCGTGTTTGCGCTGATCGACGCGATTGATGACTTCCTGGGCAATGGATTCCTGCCTGGCTTCCTCTAAAGATCGTATAGCTCTTTCGAGATTGATATTGCTCTGTTCCTGATCGACCACCGAGGCGAATTTCTGCCGTTCCTGATTGAGTTCGGCGAGCTGTCGTTGGGCTATTTGTTGTTCGATCTTACGCTTGATTGTGGCCAGTCGTAGCTTTCGTTCCGCCTGAGATTTGGCGAAGTCCGACAAGGCCTGTTCGAGTCGACCTTCGCGATCGAGCATTTCTCGTTCGAATTCGGCTGGATCGAATTGGAGGATTAGATCACCAATCTCGACTTTTGTTCCCTCTGGCCAGAGATGGACGATCTTGAGCGAACCGCCGATCCGGGGAGACATCACGACTTCGCCGCTGGATGCCTGGATTTCGCCTCCTTCGAAATGGCTGACCAGGAATTCGCCGCGAACGACGGTAGTGGTGGGTAGATCCGAAGGCAGATTCTGACAAGCGCAAAGGAGTAGTACACAAAGAATACACCTCAATTTGCGGCGTTCTCCTCGATTAGGCGGTCACTTTCTATTCGACCATCGCGGAAGCGAACAATCCGGTGACTGTGTCTGGCGATGTGCTCTTCATGAGTCACCACAATGATGGTATTGCCCGCTGCGTGCAACTCATCGAATAGTTCCATGATTTCCTCGCTGGTGCGGGTGTCGAGGGCGCCGGTGGGTTCGTCAGCGAGAATGATAGAGGGCGTATTGACCAATGCCCTGGCGATGGCGACTCGTTGTCGCTGGCCCCCAGAAAGCTCATTGGGGCGATGGTCGGCGCGCTCAGCCAGGCCCACAGCTGCCAGTGCTCGTTCTGCTTTTTTCCGCCGGGTGCTCACGGGCTGCCCACTATAGACCAGCGGTAATTCTACATTGCCTTGGGCGTTGGCTCGGGGCAGCAAGTTGAAGGTTTGGAAGACGAAGCCGATCTCCTGATTGCGGATTTGCGCTAGATCGTCGTCTTCCATCTGGCTGACGAGATTATTGTTGAGTTCGTATGAACCCGAAGTGGGGACGTCGAGACAGCCGAGGATATTGAGTAGGGTGCTCTTGCCCGAACCCGAAGGTCCCATGATCGCCACGTATTCACCTACGGTGATATCGAGGTCAATACCCCCCAGGGCGTGGACCTGGGTCGTACCCATCTCGTAGGTTTTGGTTAGATCGCGTATCTTAATAACCGCTGGCATCAGCTTTCCTAATAAATTCAACTTTATTGCGTTTGAGCCAGCCAGCATCGGTTGTAGAAGGGTCTCGGACCCGCAACCATATTCCTAGTTGTTCCTCGACCAGCAGGACGGTTCCCGGGTTGACCTGACCGAGCAATGGAGCATTGGGTGAGGCCTCAGCATGCAGTCTAAGTTCGGATGAGGTGTAGACCATCCGATCGACAAAGTCGTCGACCGTTTCTCTGAATACTGCCAACGCGTCCAGGGCTAAGGCACCATGGGGTATAACCCGCGTAGTGGCTAGAGTACTATAGCGCCAGGTGATACCTGCACCATGCAGACTTTGGGAGCGAATCTGGGCAATCTCGCTGCTGGGTGCAGGCGATTTCTGGCCTGTGGCGGTAAAAACTGCGGTGACCATGGTTTCGGTTTCGGGGTTATAGGGGCTGGGCTGGGCTTGCCAGCGAAGCAATTGCCCACCCGCATAGGTTGCTAGTATATAAGCTCTGGTCAATTCGTCAAAACTGGTTCTGATGCCTTGGTACTCGCATTCAGCGTGCTGCAGAAGGCTGATATCTCGAGCCATATCGCGTTCTGTACTTGGTCTGGGGTTTGGGAGTAGGATGAGGCTCAGGACGAGAATGCTCTTGAGAAGACCGGTGCTTTTATACAAGATTTGGCGTACGGTGTGGACCGTTCGATTTGAAATGGGAAGGGGTGGATCGGCAGTTTTGCCAGCATCTGTGCTGCGGTGTCGTATAGAATCGACGTCTTTTATTGCCCGCCTGTCTCGACCTCTGTAGAGGACGGGATATACAGGCTTGGCTGTCGTGCAATTCATATCTAAAACCACGGGGAGAATACCAAGGTCCAGCCCTTTGTTTTATGGGCGGTTTGTACTGAGAAAATCGATAAGGCCAAGGGGTATAGACCAATGCTAGTACAGCTGGTTCGCATTGTCAAGCAGGTACGTGAATCAAAGGGGGCGGAACGGTAAAGAAACGTTGCTATTCCAAGCGGGATATCTTTAAACCCAGTAGATATTGTTGTCGGTCATTCCGGTGAAATAGTCGATGACTAACCACAGGCCTGCTACGGTGAATTGACCCAGAATAAGTCCGAGAAATATAGGTTTGGCTCGTTGGAATAGTGCCGGACCGCCGTATTTGAGGACCAGCGTCTTGATGAGCCAGGCGAGAAAGACGCTAAAAGAGATATAATTGGTCATAGATATAGTACTGACTGCGAAACCTAAAGGGTGTAGTGGCCACCAAAGGAAATGTTGCCGGGCGAGCATTAGCAGAGCCATGATAGAACCGCCGACGAGGGTCGATATCCAACCGATAAAATTGGGACTTTGAGGATTGTTGAGATGACCCGAGACGAAGTTGAACGGGTATACGGGGCCGCCGGTAGGGCCGAAGAACCAGCTGTTGAGATTGATGCCGCCATAGGTGTAACTGAGGTGTAGAACGGTGGCTATGGAGGTGCCGAGACTGACTAAGATAGCCAGTGCCAATGCCCAGAAGAGTCCGCGTTTGTGGCGATTGAGTTGCTCATCGGCTAGTTTGAGTCCATTGGCGCAAGAGGCCATGACAAAGGTGCGGATATCGGCAGCCCAAACGAAAGTAAAGCCCAGGGCGACCAGCGATTGTGGGCCCATTGCGGTACTGCCCAGAGCCGAGGTTGCGAAGTCGGAGGCGATCAGCGGAGCCCGTGCGGCTGCAATGCCGCCTTCGGCAACGACGCGGGTGATGGCGATAAAGATCAGATACATGGCTGTGAGGTAGACCGGTAGTATCCATAGCGCTAGTCCGGCCAAAAAGAGCCAGGTCGCAATAAAGGCGATGCTCAAGCCAAGGCCGTAGACGGCGATACGGTATGAGAGGATCTCGTCCGCGTCGTCGATCTCGGGGGCATCGAAGAGGGCTTTACGCAGCACATCTTTGAGGTGTGATCGAGCTGTCCAAAGTCCGAAGACGGCTAGTACCAGGATGGCTCCCATGCCCTGGTGGGCGAGGATGGGGAATCCTCCAGCGTAGTAGAGTTTTTGGGTGCTGTTGATACCAACAATGCCGAAGATGCCCTGCTCAACCCGAGCAAGCAGGTTAAAAAACCAGATAGCGAAGGCGATTTCAAGGTTGACGAAGTATGAGAATCCGAGCATGGGAAAACTGAGGGCAATGGTTTGTGAGGTGGTATTGCGGAAGAGGGGGATACTGGTTTGCAAATTGACACTGGGAATAAAGTTATAGTAATTGTGCAGCGCATTGAGGCAGCCGACAACAAAGGGTATAGAGAACCCCAACCACATCAGCCCATTCTTGAAAAAGGGCTTGAGGATTGAGGGTTGTTCCCCATCTTCGAGCATTGCAAGCGGTACTTGGACCAGGGGAAAGGTCAGGCGCTCGCGCTCGATCCACTGTCGGCGTAGGATGACCATGATGCAGATCATCGAGAAGTAGATAGTTATGATTAGGGGGATCCAGGTCAGGAGAGGCACAAGCCAGGCATGCCATGGCAGGGCATATCCCCGTGGGGCCCCCTCGTAAAAAAACTTTACTGCGTCGGCGTCCTGAGGGACTAACCATGGTTTGATATAGGGATGGATCAACAGCGCCCATTCGTTTTCTGGACTGGCATAATACAGACCGCCACTGATTATGGGCAATAAATACTCGGTTAAGCCCATCGTAGGAATCGAACAACCAACAATTCCCATCACGTATACTACGACCAATTCCTGACGCTCGAGTGCTAGGCGGGTATCTAAGAGTCCCAAGCACGTTTGAATACAGAAAATGAAGAGGAAGAACAAGAATATGGCGCCGGCAGTACTGAAATCGAGCGCCATGTACGAGCCTCGCAGGACCATGTTGCCGTAGGGGGCACCGATGCCGATACAGCCGGCGATTGCCGCTCCTGCGCAGAGGGAACGGGCACTCACGCCCGACCTAGATGAGTTTGAGGGGGTTTCCATATGGATGGGAAGCACTAAAGGCGTTTGCTGGGAAAATAAAGCTAAAAGAACGGCAGGACAACTCGGATGAGGAGTGGCAAGTAGCTATGCACTATACCATGCTGGGCAGGACGGGATTAGAGGTGAGCGAAGTTGGATTGGGAACCTGGTCGTTTAATTCATCGGTGTATGGTCCTCTTGCCGAGCGGGATGCACAGCAGACCGTTCATCGGGCGCTGGATAGCGGAATCAATTTCTTCGATACCGCCCCGCTCTACGGAGATAGGGATCGGGACGGCGTGGCCGAGGAAGTTCTCGGGCGGGCTCTGGCTGTATCGCGGCGAGACGAGCTAATGATTTCCACCAAGTTTGGTCGCAAACCGACAGAAGGCAATAGAGCTAATTTCTATGGCGTCTATGCAGTCGAGTCGGTTGAGGAGAGCTTGGAGCGGTTGGGAACGGACTACATAGACGTATTGTTCTTTCATTCGCCTTTTTCCGATGAGGAAATCCACGACGATGTCTGGGAAGCACTCGAGGGCTTAAAGGCCGCGGGCAAGGTGCGCTTTATCGGTCATTCGATTTCAAAGATTCAAGATACCCAGCAGATGGCTCAAAAGTGGGCACAAGAGCGCAAGATCGACGTGGTACAGGTTGTCTATAGCTTGCTCAATCGCGAAGCCAAGACGCTTATTGCCGATTTAGGAGCAATGGGTATTGGGGTTGTAGCGCGTGAAGTCCTGGACAACGGGTTTCTCTCCGGGGTGGTTGAGCGCGCCTCGGTTTTTCCCCAAGGAACGCTCAATGCTCGTTATTCGCGACGGGAAATCGTCGAACGAGTCGAGCAGGTAGAGCGTCTCTCGTTTCTGGTGCGCGGAGATATTGGCTCTCTGCCGCAGGCGGCTCTGCGTTGGGTTCTTGATCAAGAGGATATCTCGCTGGTGTTAGCCGGGGCTAAGACTGCGTCCGAAGTGGAAGATTGCGCCGCTGCTTCACAAGTGGCTAGCTTCAGCCCCGTCGAACGGAAACTGGCTGATGAGGTACACCATCGCGATTTCGCCGCGGCTTGAATTGGCCGATGCAATTAAATCTGTGGAGTTCGCGGGTTGTGTGTTATTTGATGTCTTGCAGGTTTTGGTTCATGCGTCGAAATCCTGCTGTCGGTGTTGTAGATCTTGAGGATTGGAAGCGGTGAAATAAACGGATAGTTTTAATTGCCGAGATGTAGCACTCGATGGATTGAGGAATAAAGGAGGGAATAATGGCCAAGAATAAAGTGAGAGTGGGAATCGTTGGAATGGGGATTGGCAAGCCGAACGCTCGGGCAATCTCCCGCCATATGCGGGGAGAAGTTGCGGCTTTGTGCGACTTGGATGAGGGGAGGATGGTCGAATTCGCAGCGGAACTACCTGGCGATGTGAAACTGTATACTGATTACAAGGCGATGTGTAGGGATCCCGAACTAGATGCGGTTTTTGTCGGGACGCCCAACCAGTGGCACGTTCCGGTGGCTCTGGAGGCGGTACGGCGTGACAAGCACGTATTGGTTACTAAGCCTCTAGCCGATTCCGAACGTGCTGCGCGGCGCTTGGTCGATGCAGCCGAACGATCTGGCGTTGTCAATATGATGTCGCTATCGACGAGGTTTAGTCCTGCCTGTATTTATTTGCGCGACCAGTTTCGTCAGGGATTTTTCGGTGAACTCTATTACGCCAGAGCCCGCAGTGTGCGACGCAATGGAATTCCCGCTTGGAATATGGGTTTTATCCAGGAAGGAGGTGGAGCTTTTCGCGATATGGGAGTACATGTTTTAGACGCGGCATGGAGTCTTCTAGGATTTCCGCGTCCGGTGTCGGTGACCGGGGTAGCAGGGGCCCGTTTCGGGCCTCTGGGTAAGGGGTACAGCTATCCCGTAACCCGCAAGGTTTACCTCCAATTCAAGGCAGATGATTATGCTGGAGGTTTTGTTCGCTTTGAGGGAGGGGTGGGGCTGCAGGTAGAGAGTTTTTGGGCGTCTCATCAGCCCGGTGAAATGCAGATAGAACTCTTTGGTAGCGAAGCGGGCGCTTCTTATAATCCGCTAAAACTCTATCGGTCTAGAGGGGCAGATGAAGAGGATATAACTGTCAATTTGCGACGAGCTCCAGAGGCCTGGGACCATATCGCCGACCACTTTATCGATTGCATCCTAAACGATAGGCCTTGTTCTGCCCCTTTGAATCACGGTCTGCAAGTCCAAGTTATGATGGAAGCGTTGTTAAAGAGCGCGCAGACGGGGCGTGAGGTGCGTGTGCGGGAGAGATAACGTGCTTACCAACTCGGACAAATGCCGAGTTGAGGATGGGTTTGATGGCGGTTGATATCGCTGATGCGAATACCATTTTCGCCGAAATTTATATAGATCTGATTTTGGCGACCGATGCGGGATTCGGTCAGATCGGCAGTTTGGCTCAGTAGGTTTTGTTGGTGTATCAACTGAACAACGAGTAGGTCGTAGAGCACTGCGGGCAGATTGCGGCGGTGTACCTGGCGAGCGTTGGCATTATAGCGTTTCGCATGCGTTTTGATTGCTTGTTTCTGTTGGGTATAATTCTTCTCTAGTGAATCAGGCAGAACTTCGGAGGTGATAATCGCCCAATCTGGCTTAGGAGTCTCTTGGAGGAAAAAGGGTTCGGTACGCAATTTGAGAACAATTTGTTGAACATTAGCGAAGTACTGCGGATAGCTGCGAACTAAGTTCGCTCCGGTAACTTTGAAGAGTTGGCCTCTGCGGACAAAGCGTGGTAGGCGAGGCAACATGGCCAAAGTCAATCCTTCTTCCTGTGCACCTTTGATAAAGGCTATAACTGTGGGATCGCGCAATTTCTTGGACAGTTGTTTATCCAGGATCTTACGGTCTTCCGGAATGATTTGTAAGCCCAGGTCTTGTTCCAAATTATCAACGGAAACCAAGTAGCTGATATTCTCAAGTATTTTGGCCCGATCCTCTTCTTGGCTTTCACTTGTGCTTTCTTCTGCTTTATCCTTAAGTAGGTTCACGCGTCTTTTGGTGCGTTGGTCTGTTTTTTCTTGGGCATTGGCCTTGCTTTTCTTGGCCGAATTTTTGCCCTGGTTCTTAGACGCGGACTCCACTGGTTTGCGCTTCCCTACCTTGCTCTCTTTTCCCTCAACGGAGGATCCTTCAAAGCCTGGCGTGTCCTCGTTGTCGTGCCCGACGGTGGGATCGAATCCTGGCGTGTCCTCGTTGTCGTGCCCGACGGTGGGATCGAATCCTGGTGTGTCCTCGTTGTCGTGTCCGACGGTGGGATCGAAGCCTGGGGTTGGATCTACTGAATTCCCATCTTCATTGTCTCCCTCGTCCTCCTCGCCGAATAGGGCATCCATCTGGTCGAAGTCGCCCTCATCGTCTTCATTGTCTTCGTCGTCGTCCCCGCCCTCGTCGAATAGGGCATCCGCCGGATCGAGATAATCCGTATTTTCAAGAGCTTCTTCAGTGAGGGACCCGTCTTTGCGGACAGCTTCTTGCCATTGTTCTTCTTCACCTCTGGATAAGAATAGGTTGGCAATACGGGTTTTTAATTCGGGTTCTACATAGAGGCGGGCGACTAGCAGGGATTGTACGGTTTGATCATCCAGTTGTAAATTAACTTCGTCGGCTTCGACTTGATCCACGAGGAGGCGCGCATAGTGAGCGATTAGGAATTTTTTTTCTTCCTGCCAGAGTTGGTCTGATAAGTCGCCTATTGTCGGTTGATGTATCAAGATTCCCCGTTGTTTGCAGAATGTCTTGGGGCAATAATTGATGGATATACTCCCGGCCAGGAGCGTTTGCTCGCCTTCCAGTGGGGAAGGCCATTCTTGCCGTGGATAGCGATTTTCTGATCTTTCTGAACAATATAAACTATACGTAAAGATCGTTTGCTCTGGTGTTGGTAACGAGTCGAACAACAAGAATTACAATTTTGTTCGAATAGATGTTCTTTTAGGGCTTCTCCGCTGAGAATACGATCGTATACATCTTCAAGTGCTGTTTTCTGACGTATGTACGAGGTGGGCAGGGACCAGTGTCCGGCATGGTTTGCCAACTTGCGGTCGGGGCGGCGCAAAGTACAGTTGAGAAAATCGAATCCGCAAAGGGCCCAATGGGGCCTATCGATGGGTGCAGTATAGAAATCCTGGGCTTCGTACCAGTTTGGCGTTTTATGTCGTTTGTAGAAGTAGGCGGGGTAGGTGTTGCGCAAATTCTCCAGGTTGCACGGTAGTTGGTTTATGTCGATAGTGGGGTTGCGAAAAAGCAGTAGGTGCGAAGAGAATATTTTTTGCAGATCAAAAAGTTTAGCAGCGGCCAATAATTTAGTTACTTGGGGTAGGACGAGCAGCGAATTGATTAATCGATCTAGGTCTTGAATATGAGCTTGGCGCTCCTCAGTTGAAAACTTCAGAGAGAGTATCTCTTCGTGCTGGTCTAAAGAGATAAAGCGGTCCATCAGTAGCCATCGTGCCTTGTCTTCGGTGGCCAATCTTTGCAGATCGGGCATGGGGCCATCGACCAGAGGTTGTTTTTTTATTGCCCGGCGGCGGCGAACCTTTCTATCTTCTGGGGCTAGGCTTGCCCTAGCAAGAGACAATGGGTCGGACACGGGTACTTCGGAACCTTCGTTATTGCTCAAAAGGTCGATTACTGGTTTGAGGTGGTGGCCCAACTCATAGGCAAGCTGGGGATCTTCTATAGGGTTAGAGAGCCCATTTTCCAGGTCGAGGATAGCCTGGGCAAGATCTTCTCGGTCCATATTTCGTCCCGAAGGATTTGTGTCTGAATTTGGGGTGTCGAGTCGTGGTTCAATTATCTGATGCACTGGGGATCCCGAATCGATTGTTTTACATCCGCCTGTTTTTATATTACTTAAAAATAATTAAATTCAGGTGAAAGTCAACGGAATAAGCAGTGCCTTTCATAGTGCAAACAGATAAGCTGACTCCGCGCACAGCAGATGAATTGCTGGTAGATTTTCTAAGCTATGCCCACGGGGTGGACTCTGGTGAAGATCTGGAGGTGGATTTGTGCAGGCTCCACTTTGCTGATCCCTACGGTCTATTGACGCTCTGTTTGATGGCTCGATATGGACTTATGCTTTCGTCACGGGTTATTTTTCGCTTACCCAATTCCCATTCGCTGCGAACGTATCTGGGGCGTGTGCGTTTTGCTGCAGCAGTAGACGGAGTCGAGTTGGCAGGTCCTATTCTTGTTGCCGATCAGAGTCGCGAGAAGACCGAAAGCGAAGCGCTCTTGGAAATAACTCGGATCGAAGAACGGGTGGATGTAGAAATGGTATTGGGAAGGATCGGGCAGCGAGTCGAGGCGATTCTGGCTGAGGAATTGCTATATACCGAGGTCGAAATCAGCCAGTTTAAAAATGTGGTCGCGGAATTGTGCCATAATATCCTCGACCATAGTGAGAATTGGGGCTATCTCATTGCGCAGCGCTACCTAGATTCTCGAGTTGGAAAAAAATATGTGGTTATTGGAGTAGGTGATCTCGGAATTGGGATCAAGA
>MDTE01179328.1_pt1 | contig 27412 bp, 30 predicted proteins | sample 811231 | NCBI WGS metagenome assembly MDTE01 (sample SAMN05326651, study PRJNA326480) | marine metagenome | isolation source: seawater | place: Indian Ocean: Red Sea | collected 2010
AGGGTATTTTTAAAATTATTGAATCTTTGAAGATTACATCTTTAGTTTTGAATCATGATGCAGGCAAGTATTGGAGTAGAGACTCATTTATAATCAAACCTGGAAGTATTGCTATTAAGACACTAAGCTTAGACTACAACGAAAAAGCTGATAATCTAAACACTGTAATTAGAGAACACTTTAACTGATGTCTTTGTATTATGGTGCTGGGTTAGGTTGGCTCTCATGAACCTGATTAATCTGTTCAATAATTTCATCACTTAAATTTATATCAACAGATTCAATATTTTCTTTGAGTTGTTCCATGGTTGTAGCACCTATAATATTAGAGGTTACAAAAGGCTGCATATTTACGAATGCAAGCGATAAATGAGTCAGTGATAAATTATAATTTTTTGCGATCTTTGCATATTCTTTGACGGCATGTAAGCATCTATCATTGCTGTAACGAGTAAACCAATCACCGAATAGGCCAAGTCGCGACTGTTTATCTGTTCTGTCGATATATTTACCAGTTAGTTGGCCAAAACCAAGTGGCGAGTATGCAAGCAGTCCAACATTCTCATGTTGTGAAATTTCAGCTAGCCCCACTTCGTATATCCTATTCAGTAGCGAGTATGGGTTTTGAATGGAGACGATTTTTTCAAAACCTTTCTCTTTGGCTAACTCTAAATATTTTTTTGTTCCCCATGGTGTCTCATTAGATATACCAATGTAGCGGGCTTTACCTGATTTCACTAATTCTGACATCGCTTCAAGTGTCTCTTCAATTGGAACACCCATATCCTCACTGTATTGATACCCTAGCCTTCCAAAGTAATTTGATTTTCTCTCTGGCCAATGGACTTGGTATAGATCGATATAATCAGTCTTTAGTCTTTTCAATGACTGATCTATAGCTTGAAAAATATTTTTTTTATCTAGTCGCGAACCCCCTCGTAAATATTCCATACCAGGACCAGCTACCTTAGTTGCTACTACGATTTTCTCTCGATCACTTCTTGTTGATAACCAAGTTCCAATCATTTCTTCAGTTCTTCCTTGAGTTTCCTCTTTTGGAGGTATTGCATACATCTCTGCTGTATCAATAAAGTTTACACCCTCAGATAAAGAGTAATCTAATTGTTCATGTGCTTCACGTTCATTATTTTGCTCACCGTAAGTCATGGTTCCAAGGCATATAAGACTTACATTTAAATCTGTATTTGCCAGCTTTTTATATTTCATTATGAATCCCCCACATCAACGTCCATAAATATCATCATATCTTATGATGTCATTTTCAGATAGCTTTTTACCAGTTTGAACCTCGATAATTTCTAAGGGTGTATTTTCATTATTCATTAGTTTATGTTTGTCACCAGAACTAATATACATTGATTCATCTGGGAATAGTTTAGTAACACCCCCATTTTTTTTTATAGTGGCAATGCCTTTTAAAACAATCCAATGTTCACTTCTATATTTATGAGATTGGTAAGATAATTTTGATTTGGGGTCAACAACTATTTTTTTAATTTTACTATTTTTTTGCTGGGATATTATCTCGTAAAAACCCCATGGTCTATGTACAATAGAATGCTCATGTAATATTTCTTTATGTGTTTTATTTAGTTTTTTTATCAGTGCACTCATAGATGCAGATGAATTTTTATTAACTATCAATAGTGAGTCTTTTGTATCAATAATAATTAGGTCCTGAACACCAAGTAATGAGATGTGTCTATCAAAGCCTAGTACTGTCGTATTTTTTGCATCTTGTGCAATCACATTACCTTGAAAAATATTCTGCTCCCTGTTTTTCTTGAATAGTCTCTCCAAAGCAATATGTTTACCTATATCAGACCAATTTGTTTTTATCTCGATAGCTTTTATATCTATTCCTAAAGACATTGCCTTTTCTATTACAGCATAGTCGATAGATTTAGATATAGCTTTAGAGTAATATGATTTTCTTGGACGAACAAAAACATTATCTATAGTCCTTTTCTCCCATGAATTAGTTACGTTATCGAATATTGATTTGTTCGCTTTTTTGATTGATGCCATCCATGTTTCGGAAGTTAATACAAATATTCCTAAATTCCAGAAACATTTTTTTTTGCTTATGATCTTTTTTGCATACTCTAAATTCGGTTTTTCTATAAAGTCTACTACTTTTTTCACTTTTCCGCTCCCTTCATACAATATATAACCATATGAATCTTCAGCAGATTTAGGTTTAACTCCAAAAATAAAAATCAACTGGTCTTTTATTGATTTAATCGATTTTTGAATACAACTTGTAAAAGCCTCTTCGTTATCTAGATACTGATCAGATGGAAGAACTAATAATATTGAATTAGGGGAAGCTGCGGCTGCTAAAGTTAAAGCTGGCGCAGTATTTAGAGAGCATGGTTCTAATATAATTTTTATTTTGGCTTTTATTTTTATTCCTTTAAGTTGATCAAGTACAAGAAACCTATGTGATTCATTAGTTAAAACAATAATTTCATCAACTTTAACAGACTTGCTTGAAAGCGCTTTTAATCTTAAAAGAGTTTTTTGAAATAAAGTAGCGTCATTATTCAATTTGATAAATTGCTTAGGATAATCTGCACGAGATAAAGGCCATAATCTAGTTCCACTACCTCCGCATAATATGACTGGCGTTATAGAGATCATATTTAAGTACATTTACATGAAATAAACAGATATACAAATTAAACATCCTTGTAAATGAGCTATTAAATTTATATTATACCCACTAACTAAAGGGCTATGAGGTCTGAAAATTAATTATTTATTACACATTCAATCTTTATTTCTAAACTTTACATCTTGGCTTCCTGACGCCTTATCTAAGAGGGATTATCTAACTAGAGATATCATTGCTGGTACTACTATAGCTATGATAATTATCCCTCAATCAATGGCTTATGCTACCCTAGCAAACTTAGATCCAGTATACGGACTCTATGCATCTTTCATCCCAGTAGCCATCGCTGCTTTTTTTGGTTCATCGAGGTATCTTGCTACAGGTCCAGTAGCAATGGTCAGCTTATTAACCGCTGTGGCTGTAACTTCATTAGCCCCCGATGATAGCTCTCTTTATGTGCCTATTGCGATTATGTTAGCGCTTAGCGTTGGTATTTTTCAGATTACACTTTCTATAGTTAAAGCCGGGAGATTAATTGATGTAGTGTTAAAAGAACATGTAATTTTAGGGTTTACATCAGCAGCAGCCCTAATTATAGCAAGTTCACAATTAAGCAAAGTCTTTGGATTAGACAATGTATCTCTCTCAGACATACTCAACATGAGTGTTTTTCTAGAGAGCACCCCAATAAATTATTATGCTGTGATTATGTCGTTTTTGGCTTTATTAATTTTATATTTATTGAAATACAAGGCTACCAGATATCAATTTTTCTCTAATATAGCTGTACTCACTGCGGTAGTAGTCACGATAGTAGTATCAAAAAGTTATAGTTATACCGGTCCGATAGTTGGCAACATACCTGATGGTTTACCAAGTTTTTCTTATCAAGGGTTTAATTTGAGCCCTGACCTTATCTTAATGTTTATAATACACACAGTGATTATTAGTTTCGTGGGATTTATGGAGGCTATTGCTATAGCCCGACAACTTGAACAGAAAGAGGCGGTTAAGAATTCAAAAGGTGTAGAGCTTTATAAATACCCTACTCCAGTGAATTCAAATCAAGAATTATTTGGTCAAGGACTGGGGAATATAGCATCAAGCATCTCAGGAACATTTCCAGTATCTGGCTCATTCTCAAGATCTGCAGTTAATGAATCTGTTGGATCCTATAGTCCACTATCATCAATTACAACAGCAATTATAGTTATGCTTACGCTGGTATATGCAACACCACTGCTTTTTGATCTTCCAAAATCTACATTGGGTGTAATAGTAATCTTTGCAGTGGTTCCTTTAATAAAATTAAACAAGATGTATGAACTTTTCATAAATAATAAAGCAAAGGGAACTGTGTGCTTATTAACTTTTTTAAGTACTTTAATTTTTCCTATTTTATCGATTGAACTTATTTCAGGTATCAATACGCATATTTGGACAGGTATAATATTTGGTTTTTTATTATCGTTAATAATTGAGAAGAAATAACTAGGTCTTGGCGTAGATAATATCAAAGACAAATTTATTTTTTGCTAACGCTTTACTTTCAAACCTAGTAATTGGTCTATTACCTCTATTTTTAGAAAAATTAATTCTTATCTCACTCATATTCTGAATAATCTCTTTTGCTTGTATTGCGTAATTAATGTTATCAGATGCAAAGTGAAGGATCCCCTTTTTTATTAGGATCCTATTTATAATTCTAAAAGTATAATCATTAAATAACCTTCTCTTTCTATGTTTCTTTTTTTGCCAAGGATCAGGAAATAACATATAAATCTTTGCAACAGTTTCGTTGTCAAGTTTCTCTATAAATTCCAAAGCATCACCATAGTGAGTCTGAATATTTTTATTAACCAGATTCTTTATTCCTGGTTTATATGCCTCTAAACCTATGACTAAATAATCTTTGTATACACTATTTAATGCAATGGTTGACTCTCCTGTCCCAAAACCTATATCTAAGATTATTTTTTTGTCCGAATTGAGAAAATCTATTGTTGACGCTAGTAAACTTTCTTTGTTTAGATATCTCCTTGATCTAAATGATTTATAGAATATTGGTTTATTCACCAGTGATTAGTCCTGATGTGGGAGATGACGGTGATGCGTTTTCTTTTATCTCCATCCTTCCTGCATGAAATGCATTATACCCAGAGATTACAGCATCTTTCATCGCAGACGCCATAAGTATAGGATCCTTTGCGCAAGCTATAGCAGTATTCATTAAAACCCCATCACAACCAAGCTCCATAGCTATGCAAGCATCACTGGCTGTACCAACGCCAGCATCAACTATAATAGGAATGTTGGCATGTTCAATTATTTCATAAATATTAAACTCATTTATTATTCCTCTTCCTGACCCAATAGCTGACCCTAGTGGCATTACAGATTCACATCCTATATTTTCAAGCTCTTTGGCAACGATTGGATCATCAGTAGTGTAAACCATAACTTTATAGTCTTTTTTTACCAGCATCTCTGCGGCTTTAAGCGTTTCAACAACGTCAGGGAAAAGGTTTTTGCTTTGACTGAGAACCTCTAATTTTACTAATTTTTTACCATTCAAAAGTTCCGAGGCAATCTCACAAGTCCGGACTGCATCTTTAGCTGTATAACAGCCTGCAGTGTTTGGAAGAATCGTATATTTATCCGGAGATACAAAATCTAGAAGACTCTGAGAAGTTTGATCTTGTCCGATATTCATTCGTCTTACAGCTACAGTAACCATCTCACACCCACTAGATTCAATTGCCTTTTGAGTTTCTATCAAGCTCTTATATTTACCGGTACCTAAGATAAGCCTAGAATCATATGACTTACCATCAATGATTAACTTAGACAACTTAACCACCACCTATAGCAGTTATAATTTCTACTTTGTCATTTTCTTTTAGATAGTATTTGCAGTATGTTGACTTAGGAACTATATTTCGATTAATTTCTACAGCAAAGTATTTAGTCTTAATATTTTTATCAGCTAAAAGGTTTTTTACTGTATATGTTTCAGGAATCTTCTCCAGTTGATTATTGAGTATAATATTCATGTTTACTGCTTTATGATAATATAAGCAACGACAGATGAATAGTGCACGAAATATAATAGTTTTATGTATTCCTAATTCTATAAAATCAAGCTATCGGTTAACAAAGAGATGCTAAACAATATGGAATCTAGAGTTGTCTTAATTGGGAAAGGCAGCATGATATCCAAAAGATTGAGTGAAGACCTTACATACAAAACCATTGTTACATCATCTCGCTATGGTGAATCTGAGCATTTTTTGGATCTATCTAACTTCAAAGGAAATGAGGCTGAGTTTATAAATGAAAAAGATACTGTCATTATCTCAGCTGCTATTTCATCGCCAGACCGGTGTATTTCTGAGTATGAGTTAGCGAAGTCCATAAATGTTACTGGGACAAGAAAATTAATTGATTATTGTTTAAACGTCGGGGCCAGAGTTATTTTTCTCTCTAGCGATTCTGTATATGGAGATATTTCATCGGATAAACCAATCTCTGAGGCTGAACCACTAAAGCCTCTAGGTAATTACGCAGAAATGAAAGCTGAAATTGAAGATGATTTTTCTAACAATAAAATGTTTATTGCTCTTAGGTTATCTTACGTGATTTCATTCAATGATAAGTATACTCAGTACTTGATATCGTGTATTAAAAATCAAAATACTGCTAAAATATATCATCCATTGTATAGAAATTCATTTTGGATTGGTGATTTAGTAGATCTTATCTCTTTGCTTCTAGCTAATTGGCCATCATTAAATTCATTAAATGTAGGTGGACCAAATATGGTATCAAGAATAGACATGGCAAAAGCCTATATGAGCGCTTCAGAATCAATAATAAAGTATAATATTGTTCAACCAGACAGCACTTTTTATAATGCAAGACCACCTCAAATATCATTAAACATTGATGCATTCACTAATTATTTAGGAAGAAAGCCATATAATTTGAAGACAGCTTATCAAAAAGAACTTAAACTACAGTTGTAACCTAATATGAGTAATAAAAAAGCATTAATAACTGGGATTACAGGACAAGTCGGATCACAGCTTGCAGATTATTTGATTGCAAATACTTCTCTCGATATATATGGGATGATGCGCTGGCAAGAACCAATGGAAAATTTGTTGCACCTTACAGATAGGATTAATAACAAAGACCGAGTTTTTTTATGTTATTCAGACCTAAATGATTATCCATCAATTTCTAGAATGATTAGAGAAATCAAACCAAATTTTATATTTCATTTAGCTGCACAATCATATCCAAAGACATCTTTTGATATTCCCATAGAGACATTACAGACAAACATTATAGGCACAGCAAACATATTAGAAAATATACGACAATTAAAATCACAAGATAGCTATGATCCAGTTGTACATATCTGTTCTTCAAGTGAAGTTTACGGACGAGCCTCTCATGATGTGGTATTAAACGAAGACACAAAATTTCATGCCGCAAGTCCATATAGTATAAGTAAAATCGGAGCAGATTATCTTGGTCAATTCTATGGCGAGGCATACAATATTAGATCTTATACAACTAGGATGGGAACTCATTCTGGTCCTCGAAGAAGTGATGTTTTTTTTGAAAGTACAGTCGCAAAACAAATCGCTATGATTGAGGCTGGATTTCAAAAACCTACCATTAAAGTTGGAAATATCACTAGTGTGAGAACATTTCAAGATGCTAGAGACGCGGTAAAGGCATATTATCTATTATCACTTGAATGCGAAAAAGGTAACATTCAATGTGGCGATGCGTTTAATATAGCAGGTGAAGAAGTTTTTAAACTATCTGAAGTTTTAGATTTATTAATAAGTTTAAGCACAGTTAAGAATATTTCTATCGAAGTTGATGAAGAGCGATTAAGGCCAATCGATGCAGATTATCAGATGTTTGATAATACAAAAATTCGATCAGTAATCAACTGGAAGCCTGAAATCTCGGCAAAGAAAATGTTTCAAGATCTATTGAATCATTGGAGGGATCAGATAAAAAAAGGCAACATACCGCTTGATAGATAATATTGGATACGAATTAATTAAAAAAATGAACAGTAAATGATAATTAGAGCAAGAGCTCCGCTTCGTCTCGGACTAGCTGGGGGCGGAACAGATGTATCACCATATTGTGATTTATACGGCGGGTACGTATTAAATGCAACAATTGATAGATATGCATATGCCGTAATAAGAACAAATCAAGGTGAGTCTGTTACGTTCACATCAAGCGATCAAAATATTCAACAAACATTTGATACTACAATACCCTTTCAGCTTGATGGGACCTTAGATCTGCAAAAATCTGTCTATAATTACATGATTGGACACTATAACAATAGTAAAAATATTGGGATGGAGCTGATTACATTTTGCGATGCTCCGCCTGGATCAGGTCTTGGATCATCCTCAACATTAGTTGTTGCACTTATCCATGCATTCTCTGAGTTGTTAAATTTAGCACTAGACGATTACACGATTGCACAACTTGCCTATAAGATTGAAAGAGTAGATTGCAACCTTGAAGGAGGGCGACAGGATCAATTTTCTGCGTCTTTTGGAGGTTTTAACTTTATGGAATTCTATGAATCTAACAGAACTGTTGTCAATCCGCTTCGAATAAAAAACTGGATAATATGTGAGCTAGAGGCATCACTTGTACTTTTTTATACTGGCGTGTCCAGAGATTCTGCAAAGATAATCAAAGAGCAGAGTAATAATATGAAGTCGGGTAACAGCACAAGCTTACAAGCACTAGATGAAATAAAAAATGAAGCTATCACCATGAAAGACGCCCTTTTAAAAGGAGATTTCCCTACTATTGTTAAATCTATGAAACTGGGTTGGGAAAATAAAAAGATGTCAGCTAAAACGGTCAGTAATCCAAAAATAGACGAGATTTATAGATCCGCAATCGATTCAGGAGCGTTAGCTGGAAAAATATCAGGTGCAGGAGGAGGTGGATTTATGCTGTTTTTTGTGACAGCTGAGCATCGCATGAGTGTAATAAGGTCTCTGGAAAATTTTAATGGCGAAGTAAGCAATTGTCACTTCACAACAAAAGGATCTGAAGCTTGGAAAGTAATATAATAACTAAGTCATGAAAGCTATAATTTTAGCAGGTGGTTTCGGGACACGCTTAAGCAATAAAGTACCAAATATCCCTAAACCTATGGCTCCAATTGCAGGCAGACCATTTCTCGCATATATCATGGACAGGTTGGTTGACACGCAGATAAATCAAGTCACTCTATCTGTTGGTTATAGAGCAGAAATAGTAATGGACTATTTTAAAAATTCATACAAAGGCTTATCTATTGATTATATCAGCGAGGATAAACCTTTAGGAACAGGTGGAGCGATTGCATATGCTTTAGAAAACGTAAAGGATGACCATGTGCTTGTTATTAATGGTGATACTTTAGTCAATATAAATTACTTAAACTTGATTGAATGGTATTTAAAAAATCCAACGAAGGTTGCTGTAGTAGTAAAAAAAATATCTGATGTATCAAGATACGGGACTGTAAAAATTCAAAATGGTATAATCTCGGGATTTTCAGAAAAAGGTGAAAATGGAGAAGGTTGGATAAACGCAGGAATATATCTGATGGAAGGTGATTTATTTAATGATTACCAGCTGCCTAATAGCTTTGCCTTTGAAAAAGATTTTTTACAAAGATATTCAACAAATCTAATGCCATCTGTATACAAAACAAGTTGCTATTTTATAGATATCGGTACTCCTGAAGATTTCGAACGTGCTGAAATAGAGTTGCCATCTTTGGAATAAAAGAAAAATCTAGATTATAATGTCTAAAAATCTTCATTACAAAAGTATTAGGGCCGGAATAGCTCAGTAGGTAGAGCAATGCATTCGTAACGCGTAGGTCGGGGGTTCGATTCCTCTTTCCGGCAATACTTTTTTAATCGAGCTTTTTTGCCTCATTATAGATATAGATAAATCCTAGGTGGAATAAAGAAAAAAGAAAGCCCAAAATCGCTCCTATAGCTGAATGTCTTAAAGGTCGTGGATAAACATTTTTTACTTGCGAAAAATTAATAGATAAGCTTCTCTCGACAAATTTGATATAGTTTCCGTCTATACTTTTTTGTAACAAATATAATTTGTCGTCAGTCCTAACGGACCCACCACTATCCTTAATTTTAATTTTACTCAGGTCTTCCATACCCTCCACTACACTAGTAAAAACATTTTTTTCAATCTCTTGTAAATCAATTCGACTATCCGCGTAATAATATTGACCGCGCTCGTAGTATAAGTATGGCAATGTATCCTTATGTAATTTTGATCTTTGAAGTAGTTCACTGATATATGCAGTATTCATAAGTATGTCATCATTGAGTAATGTATTTCCGTACTTCACAGTAAATTTAACACTTTTCTGTGGAGTCACTGTATACGAAAAAGTTAGGGCAACTATAATACCCAGGATAATATGTCCGATAACAAATTTTTTATATCTTAAGATAGCACCGAGTATTTCTATCAGTCCAAAGTTATCATCTTTATTTCTCATAATAGTATATATCCTTGTCTAACATTTATAGTTATCAATGGCATAGCTTTTATCAAGATTATCTTTGAATATGTCGAATATTTCTGCAATTACCCCATCACCTGACTTTGTCTTCAGTACATATTTTGAGATGTCTTTTATATCCTGACAAGCATCTGAAGGACAAAAAGAATAATCAACGGTTTCTATCAATGTGATGTCATAATAATCATCACCCACATAAGCTGCAGCGTTCGACTTATATTTCTCTTTTAAGTTTTTTAAGAAAACTGATTTATCTATATTACCATCTGGTAGACGCGCATAGTAGAAATCTATACCTCTATTTTTTGCCATACTTTCATTTATAGTCTTATCCCCAGAGAGAAAACAAACATTAACACCAGCATTTTTGAATCTCTTAATTGCTGTAAAATCTTTGTCTGCATACTCTTTTGCGAGAACAGAAGCATCATTTTTATAAATCTTCTTGCCGTTAGTCATGACACCATCGATATCAATAATCAAGAGATCAAAAGCTTCTTTAGTTGTATCAATACAATTATATGTAGATGGGTAATCAGTAACCACGGAACATACCCCATTGAATGAGCCATCACTCGGACCAAGAAAAACTTGGTAATCATCTTGGGACATTTCCTTAGGAGTAATTTTTGAGTGAAATATTATTCTATTTTTTGTTGTAAGCGCAACATCATCTTCATGTTGAAAAAATGCCTCTGTCATACTAAATTTTCTAAGCTCTACAAATGCTTCGTAATTTTTGCAATGAACAAGAAAAGCATCTGACATAAGAAAGAGTTTATCCACTTCTTCGCCAGGTGAATCATGACCTAAGAAAAATTTATTATCTTGATACCATACATCAATTTCAACTCTATATTTTTTTGCAGCTTCTTTTATATATTCTTGTGTATTTTCCAAAATTTCATTTGGGCCATCAATATTACCTCTGTGCGATATGATATTTTTAATTCTCATAATTTCCTGTGTTTGAGCATAATTTAATTTGGGAAAGATTAATATCATCCAGAATGATTTTCGAACATTCTTCGACAGATTTATCACTTGTGTCCAATCTAAGTCTCGCATTTTTGCTTGGCTCAAATGGCGCATTTACACCTGTAAACCCATTAATCTCTCCAGCTAAAGCCTTTTTATAATGACCCTTAGGGTCTCTCTGGATACATGTTTCAAGAGGTGTAGACAAATACACCTCATAAAACCTCTCTTCTCCAACTATTTCTCTTGCAAACTCTCTTAAATCCTCTTTTGGCGAAATTACAGCTGCAATTACTATCATTCCAGCATCCATCATCATATTACATACTTCAGCAATCCTTCTTATATTCTCCTTCCTGTCTACATCCGTAAAAGATAGATCAGCTGATAAGCCAGATCTTACCTTGTCACCATCAAGCACGTAAGATTTGTAGTCAGATTTTGTAAAATAATTATTAAGATGTTCTGCTATGGTCGACTTACCAGAACCTGGAAGTCCAGTTAGCCAAAGACAGATCGACTTTTGTAGTATTTTTTTCAACAGATCTCTCTAATAGATATTAAAAATTATTATCGTATTTCTAGCAATTAATTACCATAGTTATTTTAATACATATTTTTTTAGGATAAAATGTGAACCTATGAGTAAATCTATATTGGTCTCCGGTAATTCTTATGTGGACAGTATCATTTTCACTCAAGGGTTTGTAGTTGATGGAAATAATATTTGCAATCACTTTTCGTCTACTCTTGGAGGCGTATTCAACTTCTTAAAAGTTCTTAAGTCCAAGAATCATTATATTTATTCAGCACTATCCTCTTCACAGACAAAGCTAATTACTAATAAATCACGATCGATAAATTTAAATATCACCCCCACCGAGTCTACATGCACGTCAACAATCATTGCTGATCAGAGTAACTCACAAAGAACAAGTTTTACAATAAATGGAACATCTCGTAATTACACCTATAGGAATAAGTCATATTTTGACTACCATCATATTTCCTACCTAGATAACCTTCCTAACTATACAATCAAGGTTCTAGGAGAGATAAAAAAAAATTGTGGATTTTTGACAGCAGATTTGTGTAAGCAAGATATTAATGACAAAGAAATTATTACTATAATCAAAAAAATTGCTCTTATTGATATGCTGATTTGTTCTGTTAATGAGGTTAAGGCATTATTTAAAACTAATTCGATAAAAATTGCACTCTCTAGGTTGAAAGATCATGTTCCTAAATATGTTATTCACTCGCCTAAAAGAGTGTATGTAAGAGATGATAAATACTTTGACATAAGAGTTCCTTTTAAAAAAAACCTACAAGTTCTCGGTGCAGGAGATATATTTTGTGCAAATATACTTAAGAACATGTCTCTAAGTATGAAACTAGAAAATGCAGTAAAGTCTGCTATCCCACAAACGTTGAAGGTATTGATAAATGAAACCTAACCTTCTTATACCTATAGCTGGTAAGGGCAGTAGGTTTATTGACCAAGGCTTTACCATACCCAAACAGCTTATTACAGCAGAAAATAAGCAATGCTTAGAGTGGTCACTTGAATCATTCAAGACAGAAGACTTTAACTTAATTTTCATAATAAGAAATGAACATAAAATTAACTATGCTTTGGATGATATCCTTAAGAGTAAATTTGGAAATGAGACAGAAATCATAATCATTAATGAAATTACAAGGGGGAGTGTAGAAAGTTGTCTTTTTGCTGAAAAATTGATAGATAATGATATACCTCTTACGATTTTTACAATGGATGTCATGTTTACACCAATTTTATCCGCCAAAGATCTTCAAACTGACAAAGATGCTATGTTGCTGGCGTTCAAGTCAAATTCACCAAATTACAGTTATGCTCAATGCGATGATGAATCTAACGTTATTCGAACTGCAGAAAAAGAAGTAATTAGTGATAGAGCACTTGTTGGCGTATATCACTTTAAATCAGGATCAACTTTCGTTAGAAATGCAAAACTTATGATAGAAAAAGGTATTACATCAAAGAATGAATTTTATATTGCACCTCTCTATAATCTTCTTATAGAAGAAGGATTAATGGTTGGAGTAAAAGATGTTAGTGAGATGCATCTTTTTGGAACACCTGAGGAACTTAATTTTTTTGAGAGTTTTAATTTAAGGTCACGCCGTAATGGTCCGGTTGGATTATGCTCTGATCACTCAGGTTTTAGTCTAAAAGAAACCGCCAAATTAATTTTAAATGAGTTAAGTATTGAGTATGTTGACTATGGAACTTTTACAGATAAAGATTGTGATTACAATGATTTTGTAAAATTAGCTGTTCAAGCATTTAATGAGAACAAAATTCATAAGATTTTTTCATTTTGCCGAACAGGTCAGGGAGTGACTATGTGTGGTTCAAAATATAAAAATATACTGTCTGCATTGATCTACGATATCAATTCAGCAAAGTATGCTGTAGAGCATAATGCAGCAAATTATTTTTCTTTTCCTCAAAATGTGTGGAATAAGGATAGCCTGTCGCAGGCTATTAAAACAATTTTCAAATCAAGCTTTTCCGGCGCGAGGCACCAAGGAAGGCTCATGAAAATATTGGAATCTCAACCATGAAGTATGACAACATTAAAAATTATCATAGAGGGTGGGTGATTGGTGATTTCACACCATCCATTTTTAAAGAGAAGAACTTCGAGATTTGCATAACAGATCATAAAAAGGATGAGCAGAGTCAGCCACATTACCACACATCATCCACTGAAATAAACATTATACTTGATGGTGAATGCGTGGTTAATAAAAGAAATCTCTCAAAAGATGATATTTTTATTTATGAAAAAAATGATGTTTCAGATGTTATATTTATTCAGGATACACGGTTAGCTGTTATAAGAATCCCATCTGCGCCAAATGATAAAATTATTGTCGATAATAAGTAAATATTCCAACTACTTACTAATTACATTTTTATCAGGGATTTCGTTCGTTCAAATAATAAGTGTAGATTTCTTTTTCTCAATTAACCAATCAGTAAAAATATTAGAATATATTGCAGTAGGAAATATCTTATCGAGATTATCAATCAATAACCTTTGTTTTGAGGATAAAATTAATGACTTCGTAAGAATTGACTTATTTAATTTATTTTTCCTATTTGTATTAGCTTCAATTGCTTATTTGTTTGACCCTATCTGCATGTTTCTTTTCACGTTTTTCCTGTTTAGAGAGATCTTAAAACTATCATCAGTAAAAAGGAAAAAAATATCATACCTATTTTTGTCTTTGGTTTTATTAGCTATTACTTATATCTTTTATTTTAAACAAGTTTATTTTGTTCTCTTTTTTATATTGCCAATTCTTATGTCCCTGGCTATCTTCAATATATCTTTTAAGGTTAACCTGTCGTTTTACGAGTTATTATGTTTAGATAACATCAAGCAGAAGTTTCGCACCATATACTCTGACACAGCTGTCCATGTAAATTCGTATCTTATTACAGTTTACCCCGCAACAGTTTTTTCAGCAGCTGACTTTGTACTATTTCGAAAACTCCTTGCAGTTGCCTCCATATCATCTTTACTGCATAGTTTCTCTCTTTTTTATTTCAAAAAATCATCTTTGAGAAAAATAAATTCATATTTCTTAATAACTACATTATTCGTTTTTATTGGTAATCTAATCTTTTTCAATGAAATATATACAACATTTGCATTATTCTTTTTAATTACCTCATTTAGTTCAATTTTTTATTCGTTTTGTAGGGCACAGTTCCCTAGAAATGCATTTCTTAAAATCTCTCTAATCTCACCAATAATCATCTCATCATTCTTTTTAATTAACATTTTAATCTTTCAATCAGATATTAAGTTGGTATATTTCTTCAATATTCTTATATTACGTGATTTGCTAGTAATTTATTTAATCAATAAAAAATTACTTGTAAAAATAAGTACATCCAATAACAAGTCTCCCATCAAATGGGTCTTTTTTGCAGGCCCCCCAAAAAGCGGTACTTCTTTCTTGTATGACCTTTTTAAGAAAAACGGATTTTCAAGCAGTGTAGGTGAAATAAAAGAGCCTGATTATTGGTATAATCGAACATTTCCTAGAAATACCCTATTTAATAACATTCATATGTCAAATAAAGTTAAAGATATTGAAACTTACTATGATAATTATAAGTCAGAAGAGTTATTGATAGATTGTTCACCATCTACTGCACTCAATTACAAGATTATTTCTGAAATTTGTAAAGTGAACCCTGATTCATACTTCATTTTTATAGACAGAGATCAAAATGACCGAGCTTTAAGTCAATATAGACAGTTCAATGATACAGGGTTTGAGACTGAATCATTCAATGATGCCAAGAAGTTAATATCCAATAGGCTTAAGAATAATTGGCATTTATCATATAACTATACATATGATCTCAGATCTACTATTAAAGAATTAATCGCTAATTATGGTGATGATAAGTTTTTAGTAATCAAATTTAATGATTTAATTAGTAATCCTGAATATGCTTTTCGGAAAATTTGTGGATTTATTAAGGAGGATATGCCAACAAATCTAGATCTTAATAATTTATCGAGAAATAAGAGAAAACTACCAAGGAATAAATTAGTTAAATATCTGATTTACCTTTCTTTTAGACTGAGATTGTATGATAAGATTATAGCGTTCCTTGCAATGACACATACGTTGAAATACTTAAGAAATATATTTTTTAAATAATGTATACAATCATTTTTCAAGGATTGCTTTCTGAGCCCGTAATACCAAATATTCTTAAAGCAAAAAAATACTCTGACGATATAGTTCTCTCAACTTGGAAAGGTCAAAATAGACCCCAATTATTACGAATCTTACAGGATAATAAAATAAAAATTATTGAACTAGACGATCCTCAAACAATCATTTCATTCGAACAGAACGGTAGAAACTTTTACTTAAATATCAAAAGACATTTATATGCATTTTATGAAGCTTCAAAGATTGCAAAATACGATTATGTTTTTAAATGTAGATGTGATTTGTCACTAGACTTCGAAAAATTTTTCAGCATCTACGTGTCGTCTAATCGAAATATAGGAGCCTTAAATTGGGCTACAGTGAATCCGTATAAAGTTTTGTCTCTTCCCTATTATTATCACATAAGTGACTGGTGTTATGTTATGTCTCGTAAGAGGATATGGTCTTGCTTAGAGAGAATAGATTTAATGAAAGAGGAGAATTTCACTACAGATCCGATAATTATTGGGAACATAAAGTGGTTTGTAGGACTTTCGCCGGAACAAATTATGACATTAATATATACAAAAAATATCAATTATGAGTCTCCAGATAGAATGTTGTTCAATAATGCTCTAAATATAGAATCTAGAGAATCTATTCACATGGATTCCCTGAGTAACTTTGTGAATATATCTCGAGATATAGTTCATGCAAGGTCTACGAAGTATAGCGGTCGATTACTTCGCTGGATTATGTATAAGGACAAGTATTTTAGGGATAAATCATTTACCATGGATATTCATAATCTATTTCTTTATATGTTAAAGTTGCTTTTAAGTAAATAAAACTATGTTCAAAAAAATCATCATTTCTTTAAAGTTTTGTAAATCCTTTTTGAGTATATTTATAAATCCATTTTTTTTACATAGACGAGCTCTAAATATATTTATTAAAAAACATACATTATCCTGTAAATCCAACGATGTAATACTGGATTTGGGCTGTGGTGAGATGCCATATAAGGATCTCTTTTCTCATACTAAATATATTGGTACAGATATTTTGACTTCTGGCAGAGAATTAAATAGAAAAACGCCTACATTTTGGTTTGACGGTAAGACTATTCCACTAACAGAAAATTCATGCTCACAAGTTTTATTAATCGAGGTCATGGAACATATTTATAACCCAGATAGTCTTTTATCTGAAGTAAAAAGAGTATTGTCTTCTGATGGTATACTACTAATCACTACTCCATTCTTTTGGCCCATACATGAGTCTCCATTTGATTACAAAAGGTATACTAAGTACTCAATGCATCAATTACTTGAAGAATCTGGATTTAGCTTTGTCAAATCAGAAGAAACCGGAAATATCTTCGTAAGTTTTTTTCAAACTATAAATTCATATTTATATTTTCTCACAGGTAAAAAACTATTCATACTTTTGCTTCCCTTGATTATCATTTTTAATTTTCTTGGATTGATTCTATCTTTATATACATCAGAAAATAATCCCTTTCCTCTTGGATATATAACCATGGGGAGAAAATGTTAAAGGTTATTTGTTTCAACAAAAAAAACTCAGGAGGTATGAATAATTTAAATTCGATAAGAAATGCCATTAAGGATCATGCACTAACGAATGTGATGACATTTGATAGGGATAATTACCTTAGCTCATTCAGGCTTAGTACGAACGATGTGTATGTCATATGGATGGTCAATCATTATTCTCTATTGCTTCTCATTTACTTAGCCCTTGTAAGACTTTTTAAGAATATAAAAATTATTACAGTCCAACATAATAAGATATTCCACCCACAAACCAGTTCATCACTCCATAACATAGTTTCTACTTTTATGGAGCAAATAGGTTTTTTCGTCTCAAATTACGTTTGTTTCTTATCTAAGATAATTTATCAGGAAAGTGGGAGAAAAAATAAAATTCTTCTTTCAGATGTAATGCCCTTTGACATTCATTCAGATTCATCTAGCAAAAAAGATAAGAAAAAGTATGATTTATTATACTTTGGTAGAAACATCTCTTACAAAGGTCTGGATATTCTTCATGATTCTCTCATAGAGACTGAAAGATCATTGCGAGTAGTTATTGCAGGTTTAGGTGTATCATCATTAAACTGGGATAAGCTTAGAGATAAACACGAGATTGAAATACATGATAAGTACTTATCAGATGAAGAACTAAAGATATTAATTACGTCCTCTGAATTTTCTGTTTATCCTTATAGGTCTGTCTCACAATGCGGGCCATTGGTGATTACTCTGAGTTACAATGGGAGAGCCATTGTGCCTAATTTAGAATATTTCACGCCATACTCTGATTTGCACAATATGGTTTTTTTTGACACGGGATCAGTAGAATCACTTGCTAGTAAATTAAATAACCTTGAGGAACTTAAAACTAATTGTGACGTTGCACATGAGGATAATAAATTACATACTTTTTCTTGGATACACCTAGTTAACAAACTCCTAACTATATAAATTTCTTGCCCTATGAATAGCCACTGCTGTAAAAACTGGTCCAAGATGTCTGGCAAATGAACCAAGGTCTGGTTCAAATATTAATAACGTTAATATAAAAGTTGACATTAAAATAATTATATTTTGATCTTCATACTTTGTTATATCGTGACGAACAAAAAAGAAGTAATAAATAAGATAATAAATAACTAAATAGAAAAAAATAAGATGTATTTTAAACTCTAAAAAGTATATGAAAGGAAATATCATCACAGTCAAAATCGCAAAAAGATAATTCAATATTGAATTGACATGATTATCATTTGAAATATGCAGCCAGTTTATCTCGGTATTAATAGGATCGGGATTATGATACCACAGAGATATTATTGTTCTATTACGTTGCTCTAATAGAAAGTGATCAAAAATGAAATAAAAAAATATATTCCCAACTAGAACCATAATAATTGTAGAAATTATAATTGAGTATCTATTTGTTAATGACACTACCTTATTTATTAAAAACATTATCAAGAATATGAACCAATAGTATCTTGCTGAGAAATATGCATAAAATGATGATAAAAGAACCTTGATAAGAATATTATTTTTTGAGAATACTAAATATAACACCAAGAAAATTGCAATTATTTCTTTATTCATGAATGACAAGAAAACAAACGCAGTATTTAGGAGAATTACTTCCTCAAGTCTTAATCCTTTTATGTCTTTCAGCAGAGTGTTATTGATTAAGAGGAGAAGAACAATATTCGACAGTAGTATACTACCGAGGGCGCCTAATTGATCATACAGGAAAAAGTTATAAAAGTTTGTGATATAATGTTCATCGGGAGTAAGCGCGTGATCAGCTTTACTAAATGCTGCTAGATATCTAACTTGATCACTAGAGAACCGAACAGGCGCCAAGTAATGAATCATTATATTCATGATTAGTAGTTGCAAGTATATAAAGTACTTATTTATTGATAGGGTATAGATGAGATTAAACATTTTAATCATTTCTGGTTCTTTGGGTGGTGTAGAGAGACATACAACTGATATATTAAACGAGTTATCATCAAGAGACTACAATATTTATCATATTGTGCCTACAGGGTATAAAATAAGCACCCCTAATACCGAATATATTGAAATTCCCCGTGAAATTTGTTTAAAAGATATTCAAATCTTCTATAAAATATTGAAATATTATTTTAGCATCAAAGAGACTATACATATAATTCATGGACATAGCTCCAAAGGAGGACTATATGCAAGGCTACTGTTCTTTTTCAGTAAAGCAAAAATCTATTATTCTCCGCATGCTTTCTATACTATGAATACTTCAATAGGTTTATTGAAACAAACAGTTGTAAAGTATACAGAAAAGTTACTATCATTCTTCACCAAGAAAATAATTTTAAGCTCAACTCATGAAAAATCACATGCAATAGACTTTCTCAAAATAGATAGCTCAAAAATAATTATCAATCCTAATTGCGCTGATACAATCAAATCTTTAGTGACTAATGATATTGATGAGGGCGGTGTAGTATTTGGATTTTGTGGCCGCCTTGTAAATCAAAAAAATCCACTTGAAGTCATTAACATAGCAAAACGACTATCATCCCTTAATTTTAAATGTAAATTCCTAATACTAGGAGACGGTTATCTTAAAGAGGCAGTTATTGAATCAATCAGCGAGAATCAACTCCAAAATATTCAAATTATTCCAAAGTCAAATCTTGATTTTTTTTTCAATAAGATTAATGTTCTGTTGGTAACGAGCATGTATGAAGGAAACCCATATCTCTATCAAGATGCCCTTGCCTACTCAAAGCCTATCATTACAAGTAATGTTGGAGGATCTAATCATTATGTAGAAAATTATAAAAATGGCTACATTTATAATGATATAGATGATTTATGTGATTTTGTTGTTAATAATCTCACGAATGATCGAAAACTTTCTATGTATTCTGAGCACTCGTACAAAGTCTCTAAGCGATACCCTTTAAGAAAAATGATAGATTCATTAGAACAAATCTATAATAATGATAGATAGATGAATAATAAAAAAAATATTATATGTTCTGGCCTTAAGGGATTCATAGGAACATCTCTTCAAGAGTTTTTCAAAGATGAAATCGTATTTTATGATTTTACTGAGGATTATCGAGAAATATGCTCAAAAAAGATTAGATATGATGCATTTATAAACCTAGCAACACGATTAAAGCCTTCTATGAAAAATATTACCACTGAACTAATTCTAGATGATATACGCGACAATATTAATTTTTATAATTTCTTCAAACAAAACGAAATAGATAAATTTATTTTTACATCAAGCGCTGGCGCCTTGGGCCCTGTATCTTTGGATAATGCAAAACAATCAAAATCGCACTACGCAAATAATAAACGCTTTCTTGAAAATACTTATTGCTTAAATGATGACTCGAATCAGATTTTTATTCTTAGATGCACAAATATATACGGGCCTAGACAAACACATAAAAATAATCATGGACTAATTCCGATGCTAGTTAATAATATTAAGAAAAACTTAGTAGTGGAGATTTGGGGAGATGGCGGAATACGGAAAAACTTTTTATATATCGATGATTTTTGTAGACTGGTTGGTAAAATTGTTTCAAGCGGTAATGATAAACATGGTATTTATAATGTTGGCGATGAAACAAGCCATACTATCAATGAGCTTCTTGCTCTATTTGAAAAAACTTTTCAAAAAAAGATTAATGTGAGATACCTGGAATCGAAAGAGACCGATAATAGCCTAAATGAAATTGATATAAGTCAAGCAAAGCAAATATTTGGATGGACCCCCACAACATCACTCGAAGACGGGATAAAAAAAATATATGAGTACTAATTTAGATAATGAGCCCAAAAAAGCCTTTCCATATAAACCTCCCAGCGACTATATCAAGGAAAAATATTCACATATTTTCTCGCTAAAACACCCACTGCCTGATAAATTTATAAAATATAGTTTTGATAAGATAGTCTCGCTGTCACTTCTTTTATTCGCGTTACCGTTATTAATAGTTTTAAAAATATTATTTTTAATAGAAGGTCTTATGATTCCTGAAAATAAAGGCAAAATGTTTTTTTCATACAATGCAGTTTCACAAGGTAAGGTTTTTAAAAAGTATAAAATAAGACTGATAAAAGAGAAGTATATTGATCAGGAAGGTGCAGCCAGAGGTGAGTGGTCTGCATATTCTGCTGAGTGGATACCAGAATCTCGAACATTGGTTGGTAAAGTTGTAAAAAAATTTTACTTAGATGAAATTCCCCAGTTATATAATGTCCTTATAGGAGATATGTCATTAGTTGGTCCTAGACCATTAGCAGAAATTCACTACAACAGGGATCTTGATCAAGGTAATGTTTCCAGAAAACTACTTAAAGGCGGTCTACTAGGTTTAGGCCACATTATGAAAGGTAAACCTGAATTTGGTGATCCTAAATATGAATATGAGTATATTGATTATTATTTGAAGAATTCTGGCTTAAGTCTTTTTATTTTGGATATGAAAATTATTCTCAGAGGTTTAATTTTAGTTATCAAGGGTGGCGGACATTGAATCTACCTGGTCCCCTCAGATCTTTTGCTAATTTAGCCTTTATTCAAACACTTTTTTTTAATCTTTATATTATATTTAACTTTGTAAGTAGAGACATATCATACATTTTTCTACTTATAACTCTCATATTATGCATATTAAATTACAAGGAGTTGTATAAAGCAATCAATGACAGACTGTCACTAGTTATTGTAGTACTAACCTTCAGCCTTTGGATCTTTGTGTCAGGTTCTTTCCATAATTCAGAGGCAAGGGAACTTGATAATTATTTAAGGTTCCTCGTTCTGTTACCCTTGCTTTCTATAAATTATAAGGATAGCTATTTGAATATTACTCTGATAATTTCATCAATACTAGCTCTCAGTCACTTAAGTATATTTTTCACATTTGAGGAATTTTCTACGAGATATCAAGGAACATCCAGTTATCCAATTACTTACTCAAGTATATTGTTATTGTTATCAATAATCTGTTTTTATCAGTCTTTGTCAGTAAAAGATATCACTGTTAAAAGATTACTCATATTATCTGCTATAACGAATACATTAATATCTAGCTTCACAAATTCTTTAGGGCCAATATTAGCTCTTGTAATTTGTTTTTTAATATTTTCTATTATTACTGGAAGAGTCAAGTCACTCATCTTTACTTTAATACTTGTTTCAGCCACAGTTTCTTTATCTCCGCAATTAACTGATAAAACAAAATCTTTGACAAATGTTGACATTTATAATGTAATGAACAATGAATCAAGAACCATAAGAGAGCGAATAGGTTATCTGCATTATGGCATGAGCAAACTAACTTCTGCATATTTGATTGGTTATGGGCCTCAAAACATAGAGCAAGACATGCAAACTTTTTTTGAAACTAAAAATATTAAATACACTAGGGCGCAGGATCATCTCCATAACGAATTCATTGATATCTCAGTGAAATTTGGATTAGTAGCTTTAATTTTACTCCTTCTAACTTATTATTTAATGTACAAAAATACACAAAAACATAAGCTTCTAGTTTTGTTACTAATTATCTATATAATGGGAACGCAATTAACCCAAAGCCAAATTAGCCACAGTCAGATCATAACGCTATTTATTTCTCTCATATACACTTTTATAAACATTCGGGAAAAAGTGAGGTAAGATAAAATAATGAGAGTTTTAGTTACCGGCGGAAATGGGTTCATCGCCACTAATTTTATTGAGGTGGCATTGAAAGAAAATTATCAGGTTACCTCTATCGATAATTTAAGTGTATCAAGTTTTAAGAATAATGAGGATGAACTGCTCAAAAATGAGAACTATCGCTTTATTGAGGATGATATAAGGAATAAAAATTTAGAGTCTCTAATTTTAGAGTCATCATTCAATGCAATTGTAAATTTTGCAGCTGAGAGTCATGTCGATAAATCCATCCATAATGATGAGAATTTTGTATCAACAAATATTAATGCCACACATAATTTAATAAGTATCTGTAAGAGATTATTGGAGAAGAAACAGTTGCCACCAGATTTTAAGTTTATTCAAATTTCAACAGATGAAGTCTATGGTTCTCTTAAGGAAAATGAGGACGCTTTCACAGAGTTATCACCTCTTTGTCCTACAAATCCTTATAGTGCATCTAAAGCTGCTGCTGATGTATTATGTCTTAGCTATTTCAAAACTTATAAATTTCCAATCATAATAACTCGCTGTAGTAACAACTATGGACCTTATCAATATCCTGAGAAGTTAATCCCACTATCAATTGATAGAATTAATAATAGATCAAAAATACCAATTTATGGTGATGGTCAACAAATTAGAGATTGGATCTATGTACTTGATCATTGTAGAGGAATACTGTCGGCATTGAATCATGGAAAAATAGGTGAAGTATATAACTTTGGCGGCGAATCAGAGCTAACTAACATAGAATGTTTAAAACGAATTATAAATAAAATTGACTCCAATATAGATCATAATGAATTATTTAATTATGTTGATGATCGTCTAGGCCATGACGCTCGATATGCTATCAATCCAAAAAAAGCTATGTGTGAATTAGGATGGAAACCAAATGAAACGTTTGACAGCGGAATATTGAAAACTATCTCATGGTACAGTAAAAATGTTAAATGGTTAGAAGATAAAACTGATACGGAAGAATACAAATTATGGGTGGCAACCCACTACTAAAAGTTCTAGTACTTGATGCAAATGGCCAATTAGGTAGGGCCCTTCAGAAGTCATATAATAATTCGAAATTAAATCAAAGACATGAATAGAAAAGGAATCATACTCGCAGGTGGAAGCGGCACACGATTATATCCACTTACACTGGCATCAACTAAGTGTCTATTACCTGTGTACGACAAACCAATGATTTATTATTCTATAAGTACACTGATGCTTGCAGATATCAGAGAAATACTAATCATTACAACTCCAAGTGATCAGGATGTATTTAAGAAGCTTCTTGGTGACGGTAGTGACTGGGGAATTTCACTCACATATGAGATTCAACCTAAACCTGAGGGTATCGCACAAGCATTGATAATTGGAGAGAAACATATCAAAGATTCACCCTGCGTTCTCATGTTAGCTGACAATATTTTCTATGGGAATGGTTTCAGTGATAAATTAGTAAATGCATCAAAGTCATCCAGTAATACGTTATTTTCATACACAGTTAGCGATCCAGAGCGATTTGGTATTTGTGAACTTGCTGTAGATAGAAAAGTAATTAGTCTTGAGGAGAAGCCAATAAAACCAAAATCAAATCTAGCTGTGACTGGTTTATACTTTTATGATGAAAATGCAGCAGAGATATCTAAGAAAATTAAACCATCAAGCAGAGGGGAACTTGAAATAACCGATGTCAATATTGAATATATGAAACTGAATAATTTGTATAGCGAAATTTTGGGAAGAGGTTATGCATGGATAGATGCAGGAACAAATCAATCTTACTTAGACGCAAGTAACTTTGTTTACACAATTGAGAAAAGACAAGGATTAAAAATTGCATGCCCAGAAGAGATAGCCTACAAAAAGAATTATATTTCAAGCGAAAAAGTTAGTGAACTCGCCCAAACATACATAAAGAGTGATTATGGTAGATATTTACTAAATTTAATCAGTTGATTTACAAATGAAAGTAAAACAAACTTCAATAAAGGATGTGCTTTTAATATCGCCAGATGTATACTTTGACTCTAGGGGTTATTTCTATGAGAGTTTCAATCAGCAGGAATTTTCTTCGCTAATTGGTCGACCATTCGTTACTGTTCAAGATAACCAATCTTCATCAGAGCTTGGAACATTGAGAGGTATTCATTTTCAGATTAATCCAAAGGCTCAAGCCAAGCTCATTCGAGTCCTTGACGGTGAAATTTATGATGTTGCAGTTGATTTAAGGGCATCTTCGACCACATATTGTAATTGGGTTGGACAGAAACTTTCATCTTAAGATCATAATCAATTATTTATTCCTGAGGGCTTCGGTCATGCATTTTTGGTGATGAGCAAAAATGCCATAATCAATTATAAAGTAAACAACTATTATTCTCCACGGCATGAACGTTCTATAAGATACAATGATCCAAAAATCAAAATAAAATGGCCATCGCTTGACTACAAATTATCAGAAAAGGATTTATACGCAGGCTTCATAAACGATCATCCAAGTTTCTTCTAGTATATTTTTTGAAAATCAATGGCAATAACCCTAATACCGTCAAATAAATAATTAGGTCTACACTCAATGAAGCACCGTGGATCATTGTTTTGCTTAACTCGGAGCCGATTAATATTATCACATAAGTTGCAGGAAGCATTCCTAACTGACTTACAACATAGAAGGTTAGTACTCTTATGTTTGTGAGTCCGAAGACAGCATTAATGACAAAAAAAGGAAAAATAGGGGACATTCTTAGTGCAAAAAGATAGTATGGTCCATATCTTGTCAATTCCTTGTTGACTATCATGGTTTGTTTTTTAAATTTTCTTTGAACGTAATCTCTAATGAAATATCGAGCTAATAACATTGCAAATGTTGCTCCTAGAGTAGATGCAAAGGAAACTATAATAACAGCTGTATGAAGCTGAAAAATAAAACCAGATAATAAGCCAAAAAATAAAGCTACTGGTAATGATAGGGTTGTAAGTATGATATATGTTAAAAAAAACATAATGATGAAAAGCGACGGGTCTTTAGAGTAAAAGTTTTCTAAAAAAACAATATTTTGTAAGATCAAAGATTCAAAATATGAATTATATGAGTAAGCAATAATTATTAAAGTTACAAGGAATACAGCATATATGTATTTTTTACTTTTCATATGATTTAATCTTTCTGTCATAATAGACTAACTAATGATAAAAAAATATATATCAAGCCAGAGAAACTTATTTAACAAAGATCTAAAGAAGTTCTTCGATTCCTATAGAACATCGAATATTTTACAAACAGCAATGTGGTATAGCTTAAGTAATGGTGGGAAAAGACTGCGTCCCATCATACTGGCTGAAGTATCCAAAGCACTTGGACTAAAGAAGAGTCGATATTTAAACATGATGTTAGCAACAGAGTTAATCCATTGTTATTCTCTAGTGCACGATGATTTACCAAGCATGGATGATGATGACTACAGGAGAGGTAAACTATCTACACACAAAAAATTCAATGAGGCACAGGCAATACTCTCTGGTAATGGCCTCTTAACTTTAGCATTTGAGCTTTTATCAAAAAAATATGACTCTAAAATATCTCATGAGATTTCAAAAGTATCTGGTGCTTATGGCTTGGCCGGAGGACAATCAATAGATATCTCACTCGAATCAAAGAAACTAAGCTTAAATAAAGTTCTCCATATTCATGAACTGAAAACTGCTAAGTTATTTGAATTTTGTGTATCAGCACCATTTTTAGATTTAGCTGATACAAATAAGGCAAATATTGCAAAGAAATATGGCAATCTATTGGGAAGATCTTTTCAGATTGTTGATGATATAATCGATCAAGACCAAGATGAGGATAATAAAAATATTCTTAACTACATGAGAAAAAAGGATGCATTAGCACTGTGTTATGAATATAAAGTTAGGGCAGACAAATATCTTAACAAACTTTTTACAAAAAAAGACACTAAACTACCTGAGATATTTAATTACATCATTGAACAAGCGGATACCTAATGCCAGTCGCTGTAATTACAGGAGCATCTGCAGGCATCGGCTTAGAGACAGCCAAAGGATTAGCTAAGAAAAATTTCGATTTAATTCTTGTTTCAAGAAGTTTAAAAAAGTTGAGTGCAATTAAGGGTGACCTAGAGACACAGTATTCAATAAATTGTGATGTATTTAGCTATGAT
>MDTE01061175.1_pt1 | contig 27407 bp, 16 predicted proteins | sample 811231 | NCBI WGS metagenome assembly MDTE01 (sample SAMN05326651, study PRJNA326480) | marine metagenome | isolation source: seawater | place: Indian Ocean: Red Sea | collected 2010
ACCCCACGCACACCCATCACGCACGCACTGAGCAATCACGCACGCACGCCCGCCCGCACGTCTTGCACACATCGTCGAGTCACGACTCGTGGATGTCCCCTCGCGTCGCCTGGCCCCGGGACGCCCGCCCCCGCACACGCCGACGCAGAGCGACTCCCCACGATGCACGGACTCACCATGACTTCCGCCGTCGTCGGCACGAAGATGACGACGAGAGCGACGTCGGCCTCGTCGCGCGTCTCTCGCGGCGCGTTGACCATCGTGAACAGCGGTGCCGGTCCGAAGCGGGTGCGTTCGAACGCGGGCACGGGAGCGACCGCGCGCGAATGCGTGGGAATGAATGAAATGCGCGCGCGCGGGGTCGGTCGCGCGGTGGTGGTTTTGATGCGCGACGATCGCGGTCGAGGGACGACGCGCGCGAGGGGTGACGACGCGGACCGATGGATGAGGGGACGTGAAAATTTTTTTTTTAACGTCTTCCGGGGTGTCTTCGTGGACGCGCGCGGGGTGGCGTCGACGGGGGGTGGGGACGAATCGGTCGATCGCGCGATCGCGACCGGCCCCGCGTATCCGCGCGAGGGGTGGTGAGGGATGATGCGTGGGGCGCGACGACGACGCGAATGAAGACTGACGAGGACGATGGACGTGTCGTGCGCGCGTGAATAGGGCGTTAAGGCTGCGCCGGCGCAACGCGCGGCCGGTTACAAGGGCTCCACCGAGTCCGGTTCGGCGCCGAAGACGTACGTCTCGATTCGAGGGCGCGCGCGTATCTCGGGCGTTATCTCTATCCATTTGGCACCCGGTCGGGCATTCGCGCCGAGGCGAAGGATGTCGACGCGCGAGGGACGACGGGAGGGAACGACGACGCGGAACGATGGATGGATGGATGTGTGTCGGACGATGGATGCGCGTCGCGAGGGGGGAGGTGGAGGAATGGAAGAATCGGAGGCGCGTCGGCGGCCGACGACGACGAGATTCAAACGACGAAGACTGACGAATGACGACGACGAATGGCGCGCAGGCGATCCGGCAAGGCTGGCTACGTGTACAAGCTCGGCTTGAAGAACGGCAAGGCGAACGTCGATGAATACTCCCCGATCTGGACCCCGCAAGACTTCAAGTCCGACGGCGACAAGTACGAAGGTAACTTGCTCTACTGGGCGATCACCCTCGCCGGTATCCTCGGTACGGGTGTCCTCGCGATCGTCCTCACCTCCGCGCTTTAAGCGAGGAGTGAATTTTCAATCGCGGGATGACGCGGTGATCGATGCTGGATGACGCTCTCGTCATACGGCGGCGACCGCGCGATTGTCCCCAAATGTTAGTAATCGGAGACGCGGGTAGAGAATACACGCAATGTAATTCCATGACGATGCGTTTGGATTTTATTTCGTTTCTCGAAATATTTCGCGCGACGCGTTCGATGGTTCAACTAAGGGAGTATTTTATATTTCAACGCAAAGTCGTTCGTCGCCCGTCTCCTTCGTCGTCGTGTTCGCCTTCCTCGCGGCGCTGTGTGTGTGCTAATTGTACTTTTGTTGTGTTTTCTTTGGCGTTTGGGCGTTTGTGTTGTTGGTGGTGCGGAGGTGTCGTCTTTTTTTTTGTGGAGAGACGCGCGAACGGCGCACTCCGGTGTTTGTTTGAAGTGTGTGTTTTGACGCGAGGCGGCGTCGAGGGAAAAATGTGGCGTTCGCCTACTTGAGCTTGGCGGTGTCGATGTTGCCCATCATACCACCCATCCCGTCGCCTCCGAATTGCTTCATCGCCTCGCGTTGCGCCTCGAGATCGATGGTTTGTTCTTGGTTCTCGAGCTCTTCTCGCGCCTTGGCGCGGGCTTCCTCGCGAGCCTTGATTTCGGCCGCTTTCGCAGCTTCTTCGGCAGCCTTGGCGGCTTCTTCGGCAGCCTTCTTTTCGGCTTCTTGTCTCTCGCGCTCGGCTTGCGCCGCGGCTTCGTCCTCTTGTCTCGACTTGTCGAGCTGTTGCTTCTCTTGCGCTGCGGCTTCGAATTCGTTCCACAAGTCATCGGGGATCGCGTCTTGGCGCGTCAAACTCGGGGCTTGCGCCGGCGTGTCCGACGTCGCGAGGTTCTCCCAACCGGATGGGTTCTGCACGTTGACGGCCGCCTTGGTGGTGGCGTTTTGCTTGATGCCCGGCGCCTCCTTGGCGAACTGGTTGGTGGATTGATCGACCGGCGCGTTCGCGGCGTTGACAGCGGCGGCGCTTCTCTTTTCAGGGTTGCTTCCGGCGCCTTCGGCGCTGTCCATGCTCGACGTGTCCGAATCGGAGTCGGAATCATCCGAGTCAGAGGCCGCCGCGGGCTTGGCCGCGGGTTTCGGCGTCGGCTTGCCGCCGTTGACGACCTCTTGGTAACTGCCACCCGTCTCTTGTACTTGCTTCAACGTGTCTTCAACATCGGCGAGATCACGCGCGGCTTGCGCGGCGCGCATCTTCGCTTCGAGCAACTGTTCGGCGGCGTTGAGCTTGCGCTTCTTCGGGCGAAGCACGCCTCGAACGTACTTATCGAGCTTCCAAAGCGTCGGCGAGTCCAACTCCTCGATGTTGATTTCAATCTCGTCATCATCGGCTTGATCCATGCCCTTGCGGCTCTCGCTGACAATCTGAACGACGCGCCCTTGCTTCTCTTCCGGAAGCTCTTGAAGCAACATGGTGAGCTCGTGCTTCTCGTCAAAGGACATTTCGCGCTGCGGCAACGCCACCTCGGCGCGAGCGGCGCGCTTGATCTCCTTGCGCGCGCGGCTCTCCTCCTTGAACTCTTTATACACGTCTTCATCCATTCTGGCGTCGTCAAAGTCAAAGTCCGGATCCTCATACGCGTCGCGCTGTCGCTTTTGCGAACCACCCGTCGCGCGAGAGCGCGACTTGGGCCGAACGACGGGTTCATCGTCTTCAAAGTCATCATCCTTGTACATCGCCTCTTGCTTGGCGCGCTTCAGATCCTCGATCTCACGTTTGATCTTTTCGAGCTCGTCTCGGGCGTCTTGCACGGCGACCGCTCCTTGGTCCAGCGGTGTCGCCGGCGTGTTGCGGATCTCAATGTCTTCTTGCTCGCGAATGGAGTTTTCGGCTTCGGTGTACTCTTCAAGTTGACTGTTCAACCACGCTGCCTCGAAACCTTGTCGCACCGTCTCACCCATGATTCCGGCGTCGGATTGCGCACCGTTGTACAACGTGCAGTTGGAGAACATCAAGCGCATGTCCGCGCAGAACTCTTCCGGGGAGATGTACTTTCGCTCGTCGAGCTTTCGCTTCACCGTGCTCAAATCCATCGGGTTCTTGACGATCTCTGGGTAATCGGGAATGCCTTGACGGACCGGATCGACCGGATACAGGAAGATCTTGTGAAACTTGTGTTTCTTGGTCAAGGTCATCACCTCGCGGCAGCGTCTGAGCATCTCCTTTCGTCTCGCGTCGCGATCTTGCTGCACTTCGTACTCTCGTTGCAAACGCGCCGTCGTGATGAGTCGACCATCCTTCATCTTCTTGAAGCCGCTCGCCAACACGCTCTTCTTCGACTTCGAGCTTCCACCGCCGTACGCGCGACCATTGTAGTCGAAAGGAGACGTCGTTCGAATCGATCGAGCGGACATCGGACGCGGCGGCGGCAAAGAGGCAAACTCTTCCTTCTTCTTCTCCTCAATGCCGGCCACCTTGGTCTTCGCGTCCTCGACCTCCTTCAGGCGCTTCATCAACTCCTCCTTTTGACGGCGCTTCTGCTCCTTGCGCTGTACTTTACGCAATTCACGCTCTTCTTCCGTCAATTCCTCGTCTGGCTTTTCCGGAGCCTCTGGAATCTTCGCCGAGTCGTCGCCCTTCGCCGTGAACTCGATCCCCATCGCCCCCTCCTCCGCGACCAAACCCTCCATCTTCGCCGAAGGTTTCCTCACGCGTTTCTTACTCTCCATGTAATTCGCCTCAAACGGTGCGTAATCACCCACGGGCATGTACGCGTACCCCTTCGGCGCCTTCAACGACTGGCTCAGCGTCAACAAGATCTCCCCGCGAGACGTCGTCACCGCCTTGGGCGGCCACGCGTTCGCGTTCGCCTCCTCCACCGCCTCGTTCGCCCCCTCACCCCCGGGCGTGTTCGGCGCGTCCATCATCGTCGCATCCGCGTCCGTCTCGGCGTGCGCGACCGGCTTATCCGCCTCCGTCGTCGGAGCCGTCGTCTGGGCGACCTCAGCCATGAACCTCGGATTCTACAAGATCTCGCGCGTAGTGTGCCGACTTCGCCGTGTGCGCCTGCGAATCGCGCGTCATCGAACGTCTCGGTCAGTTTCCAATCGTCATCGACGGCGCGATCGTCGTTTCCGCGCCCACCGCGCGACGCGTCGACGCATTTCCATCGAAATGAATCTCTGAGACGATTCAACCCTCGCGACACGCATTCGCGCGTCGGACGCGCGCGTCGCGCCACCCCGCGCGCGCGACGACGTCGACATCGCGAGATCCACTCTTCATCTCGCGATCGCGACGTTCCTCGCGCGCGCGTTCGCGTTCACGCGCCCGCGCTCGCGCGTTTTTCTCCTCGTTTTCCCGCGCGCCGTCCACCCCTCGACGTCACGTCGGAGATCGCCGCGCGTCGCGCGGCTCGAGCGTCCCGCGACGCGCGCGTTCCCTCGTTCGCGCGCGAGGCGTTCCTTCGTTCGCGCGCGACGCGCGTCGAGCGCGAACGAGACGCGACGAGACGCACCTCGAGACCTCGAGAGCGAGCGAAGAAGTGCGGCGGCCCGCGCTCGAAATGGCCTCGGCGGGACGCGCGGGACGCCGTCTTCGGACGGCCCGCGACGGTCGTGGGACGGACGCGCGTGGGACGAAAAAACGCTGAGATTACAGAAATGATGATGTACACTGATGCCGACGGCGAGGACGCGGGGTGGGCGAGGCGAGCGAGGAAGGAGGACGCGGCGAGCGCCGCGGCGAGCGCCGCGGCGAGCGCTCAGTCTCGACTCAACGTCTCGAGGTACGCCAACGCGTCCTCCGTCTTTCGAGCCCACTCCTCGCCGCCGGATTCGAACGATTCGACCATCTCCCAGATTTGATCGGGATTCGGTGAGGCGCCGGATCGAAGGAGATCGGCGAACGCGCGCTCGGCGAGCGCGTTTAACCGAGCGCGGCAGTACGCCGAGAGCAACGCCGCGTGCGCGCGCGGCGGCATCGCGCGGACGAGGTCATCGTCGCCGACCCGGTCGGCGATCTCGCTCTTGATTTTCTGCGCCGCGCGTATCTCGTCTCGTTCGCACGCGGACTCGAGGGCGTCGACCAAAGGCTCGACGCGGAGTCGAAGGTCGCGAAGTCGCAACGCCTCGAGTCGAGCCGACTTTTCCTCCTCCGTGAGCGCCGTCCCGCGCGTCGTCGTCGTCGTCGAGGACGCGGACGTGGACGTGGACGCGGACGGCGATCGGACGGTGCCGTCGTCGTCGCGTCGTGGACGCGCGACGCGACGTCGCGCGCGCGCGCGCGCGACGCGAGGTTTCGGCCCGCGGTCGTCCTCGGACGCGCCGGACGCGCGCGCGACGCGCGCGCCCGATCGAGACGACCGGGCGGTGGACGTGGACGCGAACGTGGACGCGCGGATTCGCGCGCGCGCGACGTCGCCGAGCATGCGCGACGACGGCGACGACGGGCCCGCGAATGACGCTTCGCTTCCTCTGTGGTTGTTTAAGCCTCAAAGCGCGCGGGATCCAAATCGTACATCTTGCGCTGCTTGGCGTCGCTGAGCGTGGCGTGCGCGCGCTGGATGGATGTGAACCTCTCCTCTGCTTTTTGCGCGTCGGCTGGATCGGCGCGGGTCCACTTGTCCGGGTGCCACACGGCGGCGAGTTTGCGGTAGGCGGATGTCACCGCGCGCGCGCTGGCGTCGGGCGAGACGCCGAGGATGTCGTAGAATTTACCCCCGCGCGCGGTCGATTCCTCGGTGAAGGAGGCGTTTGTCGATGCGCCTTCACCGCTCGAGCGACGGAGCGCTCGAACGGCGGAGACTCGAACCATGTCATCGATGCCGGGAAGCGTCGGCGCGACGGTTTGCGCCGCCCGTAAATCCGTGAACGCTCCGTGGTGATCACCTCGACACGCGCGCACCGAGGCGCGCGTGACGTGCGCCTCGTGGTCGTTACCATCGATTTTGAGACATTCGTTGAGATCGCGAAGCGCGCTCGCGAGGTTTTCGCTCGCGATCGGATCGTCTCTCGAATCGTACTCGTGACGCTTCAATTGACACGACGCCCTGTCGCGTAAAATTTTACCGCGGAGTCTCGTCATCATCTTTCCCTCAGGCGTCTCCAGCACCTTATCAAAGCATCGAATCGCGGTCGCGAATTGCTCGTCCTCCATCTCGCGCTCGGCGCGCGCCATCAAGTCCTTCAGGCGCAATAATCTCGCGCCCAGGTCGACGCATTTTTTACACGCCAATTCGTCGTAGGAATCCCGGCACGACGCGCTCGAAATCTCCGCCAACGCACCGTCGATGTCCGCCATTCTCCATCTCGTCTCGGCGACGATGTATTTACGATCGAGCGAGTCCTCAAGAAGCGTCTTACACCGTTCGATCGCGGCTTCGTATCGTTGACAGCACACCAACGCCTCGGCGACGTTCGCCTTGGCGCCTTCGAGATTTGGATTGGCGCAGAGCGCGGCTTCCGCGCTGAGCAAAGATTCCGCGGCGACCTCAAGGTCGATGTCGTGGCGGGGAAGCGCGGTTCGCGCGCCGTGAAGTGCCGCGTCGCGCTGTCGCTCGGCCTCCGCCTCGGCCGCCGCTAACGCCTGCGCGGCTTCGCGTTTGCCCCGAAGCGCGCGCGCGTCCTCCGGAGCGACGGCGAGCGCGGCGTCGAACATCTTCAACGCCTTGTCCGCACATCTCAACCGCAGGTTCGCCGTACCGCCGCGAATGAGCGCTTTCAAGTAATTGGAATCTCGCTCGATCGCGCACGCGGCGTCGTCCGCGGCGACTCTGTACCTCTGTAACTTGAGTCCCGCCGCCGCTCGATTGGCGTGATACACCGCGCGTCTCGGTTCCAATCGAATCGCCTCCGTGAACGCCTCGAACGCCTCCTCGTACCTCTGCTCACCAATCTTCCGCATCCCATCGTCGTTCGCCTCCTCCGCTCGCGCCTCGTCGTACTCCCCGTCTCGCCACCACGGCGCCTCGCTCGCGTCCCGCGCCTGCGCCGCGCTCATCTCCGAGAGCTCGCGCGTCAGCGCCGCCATCCTCCCCAACGCCTCCGCAAACTCCGGGTCGCTCTCCAATCCCGCGCACCGCACGCGAAACCGAAACTCCTTGAACCGATCCACGCGCCACATCTCCCCAGCCTCGCGCTCGTTCGTGACGAGCGACACGATCTCCGGCGCCGCCGCCGTCTCGTCGCCTCCCCCGCGCGCGTCCGCGTCCTCTCGCGCCGCGCGTCCAGAAACCATGGTCGACGATCGACGACCGACGACCGACGACCGACGCCCGCTCCCGCGCTTACGCGACCGTCTCGACGGACGTCGCGCACTCCCGCGCCCCGCGCCCCGCGTCCTCGTCCTCGCGCCCTCGGTCGCTCGACACAAGCGTTTCTCGTAACGCTCGGCGCGACGTCCCACGCCGACCCTCTCCCAATCACCGATCATGACCCACCAAACCACACGTCTCCATACATACCTCCTCTAACACCAAATAATACAACATACCACCGATACATACCATAAACCGGCACACTCGGACATTCGGACCCGCGCTTTTTCCAGCGCTGGCCGACGACCAACCGTCTCGAACGCACGGGCGCCGCACTCGTCGCGCGCGAGGGACGCGAACGATGCGCGCGCGCGTCGCGTCGACGTCCGTGAGCGTGTCCTCCTCCTCCTCGAGACGCGTCTCGAGGAGGCGAACGCGCGGAGGCGCGGTGAGACGCGCGTGGATGGATGATGACGACGCGCGCGCGCGCGTCTCGAGGCGACGATCGAGGGCGGTGATGACGGTGACGCGGAGGAGAGAGGGCGCGGTCGCGACGCGGGCGAGCGCGGAGGAGGTGTTCGTGGATGTGGGCGAGGTGGGGGCGACGGAGGAGGACGCGGGGGGGGTGATGTCGAACGCGGGGGACGAGGATGAGATGCTGTCATTCGTCGTCTTCGGCGCGAGCGGCGATTTGGCCAAGAAGAAGATTTATCCCGCGTTGTTTGCGCTGTATTTCGACGGGAGATTACCGGAGAATTTCATGATTTACGGATACGCGCGATCGAGCATGACGACGGAGGAGTTTCGGGATAAGATTGGGGCGTCGTTGACGTGTCGCATCGATTGGGACAGGGCTGGCGGGAGCAGTTGCGCGGAGAAGACGGAGGAGTTTTTCTCTCGGTGCGTGTACGTGCCGGGGCAGTACGATCAGGCGAAGGATTTCAGGTCGCTCGATGCGCTCATGACGGAGAACGAACGCGGGGCGGAAAAGGTGAAGCGGGTGTTTTATCTGAGCATTCCGCCGAGCATCTTCGTGCCGGTGGCGCAAAACGCGGCGAGAGAGTGCCAGACTGGTGACACGCGCGTCATCGTGGAGAAACCTTTCGGGAGAGACTTGCAAAGCTCGCGCGAGCTCACAGCGGCGCTCGCGAGTGAATTGAGCGAAGAACAAACCTATCGCATCGATCACTATCTCGGGAAGGAGTTGATTGAAAATTTAACCGTGTTGCGTTTTTCAAACATCATGTTCCAACCGCTTTGGAACAGAAACTACATTCGCAACGTACAGATCAACTTTAGCGAAAACTTTGGCACCGAAGGTCGCGGCGGTTACTTTGACAATTACGGCATCATTCGCGATATCATGCAAAATCACTTGCTGCAAATCTTGGCGCTCTTCGCCATGGAGGAACCGGCGAGTCTCGACGCCGAGGACATTCGCAACGAAAAGGTCAAGGTGATCCGATCGATGCGTCCGATCGAGGTCGAAAACGTCGCGCTCGGTCAATACAAGGGTCGAGAGGCGGCCACGAAGAAGTACCCAGCCTACCTGGACGACGAAACCGTTCCCAAGGGTTCTCTCTGCCCGACGTTTGCGGCGATGGCGCTCTTCATCGATAACGCGCGTTGGGACGGCGTGCCTTTCCTTCTCAAGGCGGGCAAGGCGTTGCACAAGCGACAAGCGGAGATTCGCGTGCAATTCCGCCACGCCCCGGGTAATCTGTACGGCGAACGAGAGGGACGAGTCGAACACGTCACGAACGAGCTCGTGATTCGCATTCAACCGGACGAGGCGATTTACCTTCGCATCAATAACAAAGTCCCGGGTTTGGGTCAACGACTCGATCAAACTCTTTTGGATCTTCAATACAAGAACGCTTACGGACAAGTAGAACTCCCGGACGCGTACGAACGCTTGATTTTGGACGTCATCAACGGCGACAAGCGTTTGTTCATTCGCAACGACGAACTCGAAGCGGCGTGGAAGCTCTTCACCCCGCTCCTCGACACCATCGAAGAACAGAGGATCGCGCCCGAGCTGTACCCGTATGGCTCGCGCGGTCCCATCGGTGCGCATTACTTGGCGTCTCGATTTAACGTTCGATGGGGAGATACTGAATAGACGCGCGCGCGCGAACGAAGCAAGCAATGTAAATAAAATGTACGGCTTTCGGCAAACTTTTTCAACTCTTGAGATGACATCACAACGAACGTGTAACAAACAAAAAAATATGGGTGAACGAGCCCGCGCTCTCGCGCGGACGCGCTGAAGAGGGTTTGTGTCGGTCTCGACACGACGATTACGGAATTTCGTAGAGCACCTTGCCGCGGCTCTTACCAGCCTCGAGGTAGTTGTGGCCCTCGACGGCTTGTTCGAGCGGGAAGCATCGATCGACGGCGACTTGGAGGTCACCGGAGCCGATCCATTTGAAGATGTCGTTCGCGCGCTCCATGAGCTCTTCGCGAGTGACGGTGTAATCGTTCAACTTCGGGCGGGTGAGGTAACCAGACTTGTTGATAAATCTGAGCGGCGGGAACGCCGGGACGGCACCGGAGGCGTTACCGAAGGAGACGAAGATGCCTCGGCGGGCCAAGACGTCGATGGAGGTTTCGTACGTGGCGAGACCGATGCCATCGATGACAGCCTTGACGCCCTCACCCTTGGTGATCTCCATCACTCGCGGCACGAGGTCGACCGAGGTGTAGTCTTCGTACGAAGTCCCCGGCGCTTCGTCGTACACGATGAGCTCATCGACGCCCGTGGCGCGCGCGATGTCTTCCTTGCTCTTCGAGCACGTACCGATAACCTTGTATCCGCGAAGCTTGGCCATCTGCGCCGCCCATTGGCACGTGCCCGAACCGGTGCCGTGAATCAACATCCACTCGCCCGGCTTGACCAACCCGGCGTGCGCCGAGTGCGTGAGGTAGTGCGCCGTCATCCCTTGCACCCCACACGACACCGCGACGTCCAGCGGAATAGATTCCGGCACCGTGATCACCTTACTCGCCGGAACCGCCGTGTACTGCGCGTACGTTTGAAACACCGAGGAATAGCTCACGCGATCCCCGACCTTGACGCCTTGCGCGACGGCTTCCTCGCTCGCCGCCGCGATGTATCCACCGCCCTCTTGTCCACCGATGAACGGAAGCTCCCGCTTATACAGACCGCTTCGATGGTACGTGTCGATGAAATTGATACCGGAGAACTGGTTCTTCACGATGACCCCGCCCGGGGCGAGCTTGGGCGTGGGGTAATCCTTTTCGATCTTCATCACCGACGCCGGTCCCGTCTCGCGGATCACCGCCGCCGTCTGCGCGAATCGATCACGACGCGCGGGTAATCGTCAGTCACGCGTTCACGCGTCGCACGCGCGCTCGAGTCCTCCGCGCGCGCGTCATCGAGTCGGAATCGCGCATTCTCCGGATAAGCCGCCGCCAGCCCTCGCGTCGAGCGCTCGACGTCTCGCGCGCGTCGCCGTCGCGTCTCGCGCGCACCATGACGTCGGGAACGCCCGAGGAAAAGGCACGGATGCCCGTGAGCGCCTTACGAAGCGAACGAGACGATCGAGAGAGCATTGTTCGCGTCGTGAAGTGTCGATCGGCCCAAAAAGCACATTTTTGTGGTTTTCCGCTACACGGTGGACGCGCGGGAAGGAAACGGGTGGATGGTCACCGGTCGTCGTCGTCGGTGAGAGCGACGATGGATTCGGTGTCCGAGTAGCCGCCGTGTGCGTCGATGGTGCGCGCGAGACGGCGGTCGTCGTCGCGGTGGAGACGTTTGGCGTCTCTGGCGGCACGAAGCGCGCGGCGCGCGGCGTCGAGCGCGCGGCGTTGGTCGGCGGATAATCCATCGTACGGCGTCTCGCCCGCGGCGTTGACGACGCGATCGTCGGCGCCCTTGTCGATGAGGTACTCACCGAGTTCGTAGTAGCCGTAACCGAAGCAGTAGTGGAGCGCGGTGTTGCCCTGTTTGTTGCGCGCGTCGAGCGGGACGCCGGCGCGCACCGACATTTTGGTGACGCGTTTGCGATTGTTTTGCGCGGCGACGATGAGGACGGTGTTTCCGAATGAATCGCGCTCGTCGACGTTGAATTCATCGAGGCCGTGGACGAGGATGTCCTGCGCCTCGCTCACGCGACCGTTTCGAACGGCGCTGAAGATTGGATGTTGCGCGTTTCTCGCCGCGGAGACGTCGGCGGCGGCGGATTCGGCGCGCGTCTCGGCGGCGACGACTCTCGACGCGTCCTCGGGAATGATGAGCTTGCCCGGAGAGAATTTCTTATACGTCGGCGACGTTCCGTCCGCGCTCGCCGGTTCCACGCGTCTCGCGGGCTCGGGCGAGCGCAACCAATCCGGTAAATCTCTATCATCGATTGTCGTCTTGCGAGGACTCGGAGAACTCTCCGCCGGACTCGGCGGTTCTCTCGCCGCGTGTCTTCGCTCCGCCAGCGTCTCCTCCTTGGCCCACATCTCGTAATCCTTCGTCGTTTCCTTTAAATCGTCCGCGAGTTGACGCACGCGCGCCTCGCTCGCGTCTCTCGCGCGACGCAACGCGTTGATTTGTTCGAGCATGGAGCGTTCCTTTTCGGTAAACTGTCTCGCCGTCTTGCGCACGCGCGCGAGCTCCGTCTTCAATCCCGCCTCCCCGACGTCGCTGAGATCACCCTCCGGACGCGTCTCCGGTCCGACGTCCGCGGTCGCCGCTGAATCTTGACGCCTGTGCGATTGCGTCGCGTGCATCATGCGTTTCTCTTCCGCCGTCAATTCGGCGACGCGGCGACGGACGTCCTCCGTCTTTTTGTCCAATTCAGACTCTCGCTCGACGACGCTCGACTCTCGCTCGGCGAGCGCGCGCTCGCGCGCGCGAAGCGCGTCGTCCTCCGCGCGTAATCTGCTCGCGAATTCATCCATCTCTCGAATCATTCGCGCGCGTTCAATCTCTAAGCGTTCTCGCGTTCGACCGCCGTCGTCGCGTTCGGATTCTTCGGCGGCGACGCGCGGAGCGTCTTCCGTCGTCGTCCCCACCTCTTCCGGCGCCCTCGCGAGCGCTTCCTCGCGCCTCTCCGCGTCCGCGATCGCATCTAATTCCTCGATCGTTCGTCCGGCGTCCTCTTCGTCCACGGATCCACCGAAAAAGCAACACGCCGCCGCCGACCGCCGCCGCCGCGACCGCCGCGCGTCCTCCCGCGCGCTCTTCTTCTTCCCACGCGTCTCCTCTCCTCGCTCGCGTCGAACCGTCTCGGGAAACACGAACGTCTCCCCATCCTCATCCTCGTCCTCTTTCTCGTCCTCCGCCACCTCAGGCGCGCTCGTCGTCTCGAATTCCCGCGCCGCGCGTCTCGCCGCCGCCGTCCCCGTCCCCGCGCGTCCTCCACCCCTTCCTCTCCCCCTCTCCCTCTCCTCGCGCGCTCTCGCGAACGACTTCCACCGTTCCCTCGCGACGACACCCCCCGTCCCATCCGCGCGCGTTTCCCGCGTCCCCGTCGTCTCCGTCGCGCGTCGTCGCGCATCCATTCGCGCGCGCAACCGTTCGCTCAGATGGGAATCGGTCCCTCCTCGCCCGCGCTCCTCCTCCTCGCGCCCTCCTCGACGCGCGCGACGCGACGACGACGTCGACGTCGATCGTCTCGACGACATCGCGCGCGGCGCGCGACGACGACGAGGACGCGCGCTCGCGAATGTGGACCATTTCGATGATTCCCACGAATTCGCGTCATTCGTCGACGCGTCGTCGTACATGGTTCGCGCGGACGCGGACGCGACGCGACGCGACGACGCGTCCTCCCGCGCGAGAGAGTTACGAGAGGCGCTCGCGCGCGGGGAGTTCGTGACGGTGCGCGCGGGGACGTACGATGGATGGGTGACGGCGAAGAGGCGGAGAAAGATGAAGAAATCCATCGACGACGACGACGACGACGACGATGATTTCGGACGCGCGCGCGCGGGCGCGACGACCTCGCTCGAGGGGTCCGACGCGTTCGCGGCGGCGTCGGCGAGCGTGGAGACGTGGGGACGCGGCGACCGGACGGGGACGGATTCGCGAGAGGATGGGATCGAGGACGACGACGCGGCGCGAGTGGCCATCGAAAACGCGGCGCGGGCGATGCGCGAGGCGAGACGCGAGGCGGAGGGGGTCGGGAGGGCGTCGGCGGCGACCGCGGCGAGCGAGCCGAGCCGAGGGAGGAGAGAGAGGAAACGACGACGATTTCTGAGAGATCGCGACGCGTTTTCGTGCGCGTTGTGTTCGGTGAATGAAACATCGCAGTGGCGAACGCTCGCGTCGATGGAGGACGGAGATCGAGACGAGGACGACGCGCTCGTGTGTAACAAGTGTTACGCGCGCGCGAGGCGCGCCAGGCTGGTCGCCGCGCGCGAAGGATGAGCGCGCGTCTCGACGTCGCGTCGGTATCTCGTCGGCGGCGCGTCGCGACGGTGGATGACTTTGTCATAACTTTAGTCGACTAGGTTACTCTTAGTCAGCCTCATTACATTGTTTGTACACGCGCGTTCTCGTTCGACGCGCTTCGTGCGTCGCGCCGCCGCGTCCGACGCGTTCGCGTCGGCGCGTCCCCGCGAGGGACCGACCGACCGCGCCGCATTGTCCACCATGCGCGCGAAACCTCGCGCGCGAGGCGCGTCCTCGACGCCCTCGACGCCCTCGACTACCTCGGATGACGTTCCTCGAGCGCCTCGTCGTCGAGGACGCCCTCGACTCGCGAAAACGAGCGTCGACGTCGCGAAAACGTGTCGACAAAAACAGTTGGAGAATGACGCGTCGTCGTCGTCGTGGAGCGCGCGCGCGGTGGGTTTACCCGGTCGTCCCGTGCGGGTGTACGCGCGCGAACGCGCGAGGGATGATCGCGTCGTCGCGGTGACGTGTTCACGGGACTCGCGGGAGCCGTCTCCGGATTCGCGGGACGTTCCCGAGGTGTCCCCGGCGGCGGCGAAAAAGCGCGCGAGGTATCACCACGCGATGACCTTCGTGCCCGTGGATGACGCGTTGGCGATGCGCGGTGAGGATGAGACGTGTCTCGAGCATGAGACTGGGCGGGATGAGCGCGCGTTGCACGAATTCGTGGACTACGCGGACGAGGAGATTCGATTCATGTGCGCGTGGAACGAGACGGCGAGACGGTTCACGCCTCTCTCAGAGCGGGAGAGCGGCGATCTTTGCGTCGCGTTCGCGAGGACGCACGCGAGAGAGATGCGAGAAAGTGTATTCTTTGATCAGTTTTTACGAACGGTGTTGGCGATGTACGAATTCGGGTGCGTGGACAGAGCGGGATTCGTTCGGGCGATGCGCGCCACGAGAGCGAGCGGAAGGAGAGCCGAGGCGCGACGGCGACGGACGGCGACCTGAGTGCGCGTGCACTGTATTTGCATTTGTATTATATTTCTACGTGTTACATAGGAGTGTTGCGTGTTACTATCGCGCGCTCACAGTTCATCGGCTCGCCTGCTGATAACGCGACGAAGCGACGATTCTCGCATCATTCGCATCAGCGCGTGATACATTTTGATTTCGTCTCGCCGCTTGCCCGGATAATCGAGCGAACGAATGAGACGTATGCCTCGACAGACGTTGATGAGCTCGTCCGTGGCGTTGATTTCGGTCACGAAGACGTCGGCCAACTTGAAATTGAAGATGGAACGAACGGCGAATCCGATGGTGACGAAAACGAAGACGTAGAGCGCGCGAAGACTGTAACTCGACAATCCGAGCGAGGAGACGAGACCGACGAGGTATCGATCGCTCACGGTGGCGAATAAGACGCCGAATCGAGAGGGTGATTCGCTCGATTCTATGCCGCAAAAGTTTGGATCCGAGTTCGGGAAGGAGTGCGCCGTGGGAGTGACGCGCCAGAGCACCTCCTTCGGCGTCGAATCCAGCGTCATGTTTACGCCGACGTAATTCGTCGTCTGGCCGTCTAGAGATTTCACCTCGGTCGCCGGGGTGAGGTGAAGGCCCCGCGGGACTATGTTCTCGAGTTGAAGCGTTCCTGAACCGTCATCGATGACGGTGGCGAGTTGCACGCACTGCGCGTCGGTGAGCTGCGCCTCGAGATTCAACGTCACCGTCTTGACGTTTGGCGGACCCACTCTCGTGAAGGATGTCGTCATCGTCACCGTCGCGTCGCACGCGTTCGCCGCCGCCGTCGTGTTCAGAATCTGCGCGACGGTGCTCTTAGCCATCGATGGTAAGATCCACGGCGACTCGGAGAATTTGGGAAACCGCACGCAGTCCGAATCGATTCTTCGAAACGTGACGCTGGTGAGGAGTTCCTTTTTTATGGCTTCCTCGGCGTCGCTCGTCATGGCGTATCCGGTGGCGAATCCCGTGTACAGCATGTGTCGCTCCGTCTTTTCGCCCGCGACAAAGTCTAATTGCACCGTCATGGTCGCCGTCTCCACTCGATTGCTCGTCAATCCCGGATTGAAGGTGCTGAAGATGAAAATCGGTCCCGTGAGAAGCGCCATGATGATGAGAATGGTGCCGCCGCCCAGGAGCGCTTTCATGAACGAGGGCACGGGTCGCGCGCCGGTGTAAAAGACGCGTTTGTTCTTTCTCCACGAGAGCAACATGTCCGTCTTGTGAAGCAAGTAAAACAACGTCTCGTATCGAAACCACATGAAAAAATCGAGACTCGTGTCGCACACGAGCCAATCCAACAGCGTGCGGATTTCAAAGAGAAACGGAATCGTCGTCGTCGCGTTGAACAGAAACCGCCCGACGGGTGTGTGTCCGAAACGCATGATGAGAATTTTGAATTGATATCCCTCCCTGAATCCCTCTCTGAGTTGCATCGCGCTCACGATGAATTGAAAGAGGATCGCGGCGGTGAACACTCTGAGATGGATGTTGTGTCTCGGGGACATGTACGATCGCGTATCCGTCAGCGGAAGGAGTAAAAACACCAAGACGACGTACAGCGTGCACTGCGCGAAGTGTAACCAGAACTTGATTCGTATGTTTTGGGAGAGATAGACGAGACGGTTGAGGATGATCCACACCATGGAAGAGAGGATGGAAATTGTCAAACCGGTTCCGAAAGATTCCGTCGAGCTCAGCGCCTCGCCCGAGTCAAACACCAATTCGCGATAATCGATGACGAACCACAGAGTGATACAGAGTTGCAGGAAAATTTCCATCGCGTAGAGATCGACGCCGGGTTTACCGACGTTTCTCTTCGGGTTCTTCGACGTGTTCGTTAGAGCGACTTGACGTTCGAGCTCCTGAAAGCGAGCCTTGACGAAGAAGAAGACTCTGGTCGTGAAACCGAATGTTCTGAAATACTGGTCGAGCTTTTCTTTGAAAGCTCGTCGCCTCTTGGCGCGTGTGCTCTTAGACGAACGACTCTTTGAGATTTGTTTTGTGAGCGCGTCGTTTTTGTCTTCAGACTTTCGCGAGACAGACTCCGAGGCGATCGTCTTTGAAGTCGACTTTGTCAAATCGACGCCGAGAGACGACGCCTTCTCGTCGAGATTTAATTCCTTTGCGTGATACGTCTCGTAATCTTCTCGGGGCATGAGCTCCACAATGTCTCGTTTCGTTTTTTGTCCCAGGCTCGACAATCGCGTCATGTGCAAAATGAGCGCCGCGATGAAGAAAATGTCGCTCCAAACTTCGTCTCGCACCAACGTCCTGGCGCGAGGAACTGTGAGAAGAGTCGCGCTCAGCGTGCTAAAGTAATCGTCAGTCATCGGGTCATACAGCGTCTGTCTGGGACAGAGAGGTTGCGCGCTGATGAACCATTTGTTTCGATTATCGACCGACGCGCTCTCCCTGAGCTGCATGCAGAATATTTTACTTCTCATCAGTAGCCGGAGGTAAAAGCACGCCACCGAATACCAAAAGACGACGCGCCACGTTCGCGGCGTGGGTTGCGGATTGAACAACGCGACGAACGTGATCATGAAGAGCACCAACACGACGCTCATCAAATCCACGTGATCGATAAAGTTCAGCACGAGCGCGAGGTACAGGAGCGGTTCGCTCTGAGAGTACACTATTTTGGCGACGCAGACGAAAATGTTTGACGTGCCGAAATCGCCCTTCGTCGTCCACTCTCCGCCTCCATCTCGCTCCGGAATCGGGTACAGAGCGGGATCTAGAAAACGCGCCGAGTAACTCGAGACAAATGCAGACAATTTGATGACGCCGTTGATGAATTTATCCTTGCCGGTCAAGACCTCTTCATCGCCCGATCGTTCCGGCATGATGACAGCGGCAGATGGTTCCGACTGCGGACCGTACCCGGACACTCTGGAGCAACTTTGCACGGTGAATCGATAGCCCACGCCCGGAGAGAGATCTTCCACGACGTGTTTGGTGACCGATGACTCAGGATCCACGGGTACTTTGACTGGATTCACGAAATGGGCAAAGATGGTTGATTGCGGTAAACGTTGACGCATGATGGTGAATTCTTCGACGCCGACTGTTTTCGCGCTCATCTTCCATCTCACTTCCGCCGTCGTCGGCGATAGCGGCTTGACGACGACGTTTTTCGGCGTGTATTCATCCATCGTCATCTCTTCATCTATGGATTTCCTAAACTTTTGAAATCGGGTCCACTCGGCGGCTTGCAACGCGCCCGCGCGCACCTTTTCCGTGATGGATTGGTACTCGTCGTCCGTTTCTTTGCGAACTTTTTCTCGCCATCCAAGAACGTAATGGCGGTACGCTAGCGATCTTCTCGCGACTCTGTCCATAGCGCTCTTCTCGAAAATGCTCACCTGTCGAACGTACTTCTCATCCGAAAACAATTGCGCTTGCACCGAACAAAGGATGAAGAGCGCGACGTCGAGGCCGATGGAACCGGATTTATAGCTCAACACCGGAACGCAGTCAGACTCGAGCATGCCGGCGTCGCACGCCGACCCGAGCTTGCGAATACCGAAGAGTGAGTTTATGGTTTCACACAAACGTGTCCCTTCGACGCAGGCACCGATGCGCGCGGTGGCTCCGTTCAAGAGCATGGGTTTCACGTATGGAATCTGATAGACGAGTTTACTCGCCAGAACCAAGTACACGTACATCGGAAGTATACGAAACAATTCGCCGTTCCACCACTTGTAACTTCGCGACGGCCAAATCCGAGTGTTCACCCTCAAACCGTCGTAACGCATCGAGAATAAAATGGCGATACCGGCGTAGCCCAGTGACGTGACGTCGCTATCGCGCTGAGTCACCGCCGCCACGATGGCGAGTATTATGATTATCAGGAGCAGATGGTCGTAGAGGAAACGGTGGAAGTAACGACCCATGTCCTCGGCGGTGATGGAATGGGCCTTGACCACGCGGTCTTTGACCACGAGCTGCACGATATCTCCGAAGTTGTACGATTTATCCAAGATTTCTTTCTCCTTTTGCGCAAGCAAATCATTTTCCAACTTGCGACTCGCGTGCACGGCTCTTTTCGTCTCTTCGCGTCGCAGCTCCCCTTCGACGCTCGGTTCGTACGATTTCAATTCCATCGCCAGAGTGTCCCACTTTTTTATCTTATCTGAGAATGAAAGTTCGGTGGTTGCATCGCTTTGGCGCCTCTGCGCGAGGCGAGCGTTTACTTTATCCGCGAGAGAGACGAAGGCGGTCGAATGAACCCATTCATCACCCAGCTGTTTTCCCTTCGCCTTCATGTACCCTCGCATCCAAGCCGTCCGAACGTCATCGCTGACCATGTTTTTATGCCCCTTTCGCACGTAATGAGCGACCAATAACATCACGAGTATGTCAGATATGATTTCGTATTCATGCACGAAGACGGGTCTCGAGTTGCACGCCAAGTACGGCGACGACGGCGACGTCGGCAAGCTCGAGTTTGAATGTGGACAATCCCAAATGTTTAACCAAAACCGTTTTTCAGGGCAAGTTTCGCAGTAGTCCGTGCCCAACCAACTCGGAGGAAGTCGCAGCGCAGCCAAGATGTGCACCATCAAAATGGCGCCGATGATTAAGAGAATGGCGTATCCTTGAGATTGGAATCTCACGACGCCCGAACGATTGTTAAACGCCAGAAAGTATCCAAGCATCAGAATGTAAATGGAACTCGTCACGTCTGACTTTAAGAAGGCGTTGATGAGCAGGACACCCATGGCGAGAAGGTACTTCACGCTCGCCACTTTATCGAGGGCTTGTTCAAACGTTTCAAACGTGTACCTCAAATCGTGGTGAACGAAGCGGTAGACGAGGCGAATGACGAACTGTCGCCATCCGAGTAATTCACTTCTTGATTTCGGAACAGCCTTGCTCGCGGCCAGTTCATCGTGAAAACTGGCGAACAAATCGTCCTCGGCTCGAATGGGCGTGTGTTGCACGATCGGAGACATTCCCGAATCCGTCGACGCGATGACCGGCTTTTTTACGCGAGGCTTGTCCGCGTTTGCGACGCGATTTTCAGCGATAAGTAGTTTTAACTTCGCTCTGAGATAGCTACCCCGAACTTCTCCCCTAAGTTTCGCCCAATAGCTGGCGCGTGGAATCGAACGGGCCGTCGCCGCCTTGGCTTTCTCCTGCATTTTGACGTTGTGTCGTCTCTGTAAATAGCCATGGAGCGCGGCGAAAATGATCACAGCGTATTGGGCCCCGAAGATGTACCAATTCGTCGTGAAGTTGAGACACGCCCGCACGGGGAACTGATTGGTGGTCGACATCGCCAGTTGAGGGTCGTAACAGAACGCCCCCGTGGAGTCCAACTCGTACGGCCAGGCGCAACAGGTTCTCGTCGTCTCTAAATCGTCTCCAAGTCGCGGGTCGTACAGAGAGAGTAACCCGAGCCAACTTCCCCAATTTCTATTGACGACCGTATTGAGAGAGCCAGACTGAAATACACTCAATAGCGTGATTTGCTTGGAAGTGATAGACAACGCCGCGATGAGCGCGAGGTAAAAGCTATAATCATTCACCTCTGTGTGAATCGATAACGGCAGTCCATGACGATAATCCGATTCTCTTAAATCTCGATGGAACCATCTCGACCGTTGCCGCTGGAGCGTTCCCGGGGAGGTGACGTCGGCCGCCGTGATGACGTTCCTTTTTCCTTTACGGATGCGGTTCAGATAACGCCACGCATCTGACAATATTCTAAACATCGTTGCCGGGACGCGCAACCAGCCGTAGTGAAGCGGCAAGGGCGCCTTCCCGCGAAGCGTCGGAACGGCGAGCTCTATGCTCGCAAACATGATCACCACCACGTACACTACGCTCAAGACTTCAATTCGGAACGCCACACAAATTATAGCGACCAACAAAAGGAGTTCCATGGAACTCGCGTGCAGCTGCGACTCAAACTGGTCCCCGAGTGAATTTCTAACGTGTACAAACACCGTAGCGCACGCGTGATAAAGAAACATCGATGGACGCATCGTGTGACATGATTGCGTATCACTCGTTATTTGCTCTCCTGCGTCATCATTGGGTTTCCCCTCTGGAGTGATCTCGCCCGCGATGTCGACGTCGTCCTCCGACGCGAACCCGTCGAGTTCGGCGGCGCCTTGTCTGAGTCTCTCTTCCAACCAATAATGCAGCATGACAGAGAAGATGACGCAGAGATAACGCGGATACATCAGTCTCCACGAATTCAGCGCGGACGTTTGGAACAAGCCGAAATCGTACGGGGTCAGGTTTCTTCTCAAACTCACGGGCCACGAATTCAAAACTTCCTCCGCCACTCGCGGAATGTTGTAGAGGTAGAGAATCGAAATGTAGCAATACTGAAACGCGACGTAACGTCCCAAGACATTTCTCAGCCTCACCAGCCACTTATCTTGAAAGTTCACCTCGACGTTCCGTCTCGTCGTCTCCAGATTTCTCGCCGAAGCTAGCATCCACGTAAACGTGAACAGCATGGTCACCACGTCCACCACTTGAATAAAATTCGTGGGAAGACCGTCAATGTTCGCCAAACCCGAAAACGTCATGAGAGCACCCACGATCGGCGTGTACAGCAACGGGCGATACAGGTGTGTTTTGATCTCAAAACCAGCCAACTCGTTAAACTCAAACGCAGTGTCCGCGTCCCCGTAAGAAATGGCGAGGGCGAAGAAGACGTTCGCCAAAAGGAGAAATACAAATCCAACCGTTTGCGACGAAGACATGCAACAGACGCGCCCGTCTCGGCCCAAATTCCAAAATCCGATCATGTTCGGCACTTTCGAGTCTTCCAAAATCTGCGAGACGCTCTTCAACGACGTGAACAGATAGGAGCCGATGATTATCAGACCGCTCAAAAGTTGCATTTTCCCAGTCGTCGACACGGCGTGTTGAAATCGCGTGAAGCGAGACGTGCGAACGTCTCCACGACCACCGACCAAACGCGTGTGCACGGAAAGGAACAGTAGAAATTGAATGATACCATTCGCCGAGTACCCAGCGATCGCACAGCACAGGAATCCGAGCAACCGCCACCACTTTTGAGCCGACTTGCGCAACTCTTCGTCGGTCAGACCGAGCAACCACGTGAGTATCCTCCGCAACGTGTTCGCCACTGCCGTTGACTGCGGTTCACCGCCCTCTTCGAGCACGCGCATCTCTCGATTGAACTCATTCTTCGCCCACACCGACGTCAACACGACGAGCGCGTCCGGAATCAACGACCGCGCGCCCACTTTACCGCTATTAAACGTTCGCAAGCCGACCGCGCGCAACCACGACGCGGGCACTCTCGACATCGCCGCCGCCGTCGACTGAAACGTCACCTGCGCCGCGATGAACGCCAGTCCGATCAGCAAGCTCATCCACGACGTCCTCTTCGATCGAGCGATGTCTTTCGCCGTCGGTCTCGTCGACCCGCTCAGCGTCAGAAAGCACCCGGCGTAACACGCCGAGACCAAATCGCATCGAGCCACGCTCGCCGCCAACACCGCGCACAGATGGACCCCACGCGACAGCGTCGGCGCCTTGGCGGACTCCACCATGGATTCCACGAGAGAGCTCCCGAATCCATGGCCTCCGTACTCCAATTCCTCGTCCGATGGGCCGTCGGAGGCGTCACCGTAATTTAAGCGCCGTTGCGACAGGGACAGGGTCGAGTCGTCGAGCTCGCGCGTCTCTCGCGCGCGACGCGCGGTCTCAGGCGTGGCCCAGCCATCTCCGACGTCGTCTATCATCGCGTGCGACGGCGCGCGGCGATGCGCGCGCGCGCGCGCGATGATGTGTCGATGGGTGCGCGCGCGGCAGTTGGGAGATATTTCGCGGGCGCGCGCGGGGACGATGTTGACTTCTATTGATTACGATTTCGCGGCGCCTAGAGCGCTCTGAAGCCAAGAGGTGGTCGATAGACGAACGACGCCGTCGGTGGCGTCGATGGTGACGCACGAACCCTCGGCGGCGGCGGCGACTTTGCGCGCGATTTCGTCAGTCTCGTCGTGCACGAGGCGAGAGGTGGTGCGAGTTGAGGACGCGAACGCGTCTCGGTCGGCGTCCGGTAAAACGACGACGTCGTCTATCTGTGCGCCGCCGTGTTCGCCTATGACGTGCGGGGCGGGGGTGAAACCGTTGGGGAAGGAGGCTTCGATGGCGCCGCCTCGAGAGTTTACGTGCACGATGTGCACGCGTTCGCCGAATTTGACGCTGACGTCACCGCCACCGGAATCGATCCCGATCATCTCTTCACCCGCTCCCTCCAAACTGTCAATAGTGATGTTGCCACCGGACGTGCGCACTAACCCGAACTCGCCGACGCGCAAACTCTTCGCGGAGGCGTCGCCGCCGCCCGTGTTCACATTCACTTTATCCCCGAAAACCGCCTGCGCCCGAAACGCGCCGTCGGGCTCGGTGTCCACGTACACGATGGACCCCACAAATTTACCCTTCATATCGATCGATCCACCGCTCGTGCGCACGCGCGAGTCCGCGCTCACCGATCCTCTCGCCCGCACGTCGCCTCCGTTTGTCTCCACGTCGAGCGTCGATCCCTTGATCGATCCCAACCCCACCCATCCACCGTTCGTCCGCACCTTGACCGCCGCCTCGACGATCGATTCCACAAACACGTCCGAATTCTCCCCTCTCAATCGCGCCTCGAGTCCACAAAATCTCGGCGGCACGCGCGCCGTCACGCGAACCGGCTCGGCGTTGTCGACGCCGCCCTGCGCGCGCGCGTCCCTCACGACGAATTCCTCGCACTCGCGCTCGTCTCGACTGGGACGACGTTCGATCTCAAAAAATCCATCGTGCGCGTCGTCGGCCACCTACACCGCGCGTCACCCTCGTCACCGTCAGTCTCGTCGTCCGTCGCGCGCGCGTTCGAGCGTCCGAGCCCGCGCGCGTCGAGTCGCCCGCGCGCACCTCCACCTCCAACGCCTCCGTCTCCGTCTCGTGCGGATACACCTCCAATCGAAACATCCTCGAGTCGCTCTCCACGCGAAGCGTCGACCCCGGGACGACGTCGGCGAAGGTTTTCGTCGAGTATCGCGCGTTCCCAATCCATCTCCCGCCCGCGCCGCCCTTCGCCGCGCGCGCGCCGCCGTTCGCGCGCGCGAGCGTGGACGAACACGCGACGCGCGCGCACGCGGCGACGTCGAGCGCGCGGCGTCGCATCCCGGAACGCCTCGCGGCGAGGGACACAGTGTCGAGCGCGCGAGTGCGAGGAATTCGTCACTCGCCCACTCTCGGGCTCGATTCGGGACGCGCGTCATGGCGAGCGATGACGCGCGCGCGGCGACGAACGCGAACGGTGAACGCGTGGGTGTCGCTCGAGTCGCTCGAGACGCCGCGGATCTCGAGCGGCGCGCGCACGTCATCAGTGGACGCGTCGCGCAGCTCGACTCCAACTCAAAGTCGTTGAAATTGGAACTGAGCGCGCTCAACGACGCGCTGTTGGAGTACGAGGCGAAGGCGAAGAGCGGTGACGCGACGTACTTGACGCCCGAGGTTCGAAATTCGATGTACACGGCGCGGCGAGTGCTTCAGGGGGGTGGACCGGGAGGGGACTTGTACGGGTACATGAAGCCCGCGATTACGCACTCGCGCTTTTTGAAACTCTTCATCGGTGGCGCCGTGGAGATCAACTCGGTGCGTCAGGAGTCTAGATTGCGCTTGAAGGAGGAGTATTATCAGTTTCGCGATCGAAACACGATCGTGTACGTGCTGGCGCCTTTCGCGCTTTTGCTCGGATATTCGGAGCGCGTGCAGCCGAGAGCGTTGGACGCTACGCAAATCGGGTACCTGCGCGCCTTCTATCCGATCGCTCTGCAGCTCTACTGGGTGTGGCTCTTATACTTTTACACCGCTCTCGCGCTGAGAGAAAATATACTTCGCGTGAACGGGTCGACGATTCGTCCGTGGTGGATTATGCACCACTACTTCTCGGCGTCGATGGCGTTGAGCGTGTTGACGATGGATTTAGATTCCCCAGCGTGCGAAGCGTTCACGCTGCGATTTTTACTGTTCACCACGTGTCAGGGGGTCGTCATGGTGGCCCAAAATAGATATCAGCGGTTCCGGATGTACACGAGAGTGGCGATGGGGAAAGCGTCGCCCATGGATGTGGCTTCGATTGAGCTCTCCGGCGGACAGCTCAAGCTGTTGTACCCGCTCTTGTTCGCTTTACAAGCGATGCAACTGTACGTCGGCGCGAGTGTTTTGTGGGTGGTGTTGACGACATACCGAATAGAGAGTCACATCATGCGTGAGTGGCAAGCTTCAGTCGCCGGTATCCTCTTCGTCCTCATGGCAATTGGAAATTTTACGGCAACGCTCAACACGCTTCGCTCGAAGCGCTCCTTTGCGCGATCGAAATCTTTCGAGAAACGCGTGTCAATCAGTGGTGACGATAACCATCAAGATTAGAGACACATTCTCTGCACGACGTCTACGTAGATCTTTCGATTAATACAAACTAAAAATGTTACATTACAGCTCGTCTCGGCGAGAATTTGTATCGCTCAACTCCGCCATACCCGAGGGGATGGGTAAAAACGCGCTCTGTCCCTCAAACGCGCTGCTCAATTGCCAAAATATCGACCAAACGTAGCTATTCGTTTCCTGCATCTGCCTCATCATCCACGTGCGCATGATGACCACGTAGTGAGGATTCACGTTGTGAATGCCGTCGTCGACGTTGAGCGGAAGAATCCGTCCATTTTGAGTCGTCTGCGCGATCGCGAACGCGTAATGATGTTTCGACGCGTCGATCAATACTTTCTGTAATTTTTCGTAATCGACCTTGACGTCGGGATGATGGTAGAGCGTCCAGGGTGTATCCCAACTCGCGAGCTGCGGGTACGCGTCGGTGGTGACGGTGAAAATCGGTTTCTTCTTGAATGTATCCGACGCCAACAACGCTTTACGCTTCTTGTGTTCTGATTTTGCGTCACCGAGAATCGACACAAACTTTCTACGCACCGAATCCAGCGAAAATTCGGTGTCAATCCAATCGAAAATACTCTCGCGAGTCGGCAGCGAAGCGGCGCCGACGGCTATGTCTCGCAGCGCTTTCGCCGCCGCGCGCGAGTCCGGAACGGCAAATCTTGCGCCGTTGATCGGTTCGTGCGCGGCGGATTCCACCGCAATGCCGAGTCGCGTGTAATCACGCATCGCGGTGTAGTTGGTGGTCACAACGGGCGTTCCGAGCGCCTGACATTCCAGGACCACCATGCCAAAGCCTTCAGCTTTGGACGTGTGCAAACACACGTCGGCGTGTTTCTTCAGGGCTGACGTGAAATCTCTATCGTGCATGTTTTCATCGAGCGTGTACATGTTCGATGGAATACCGGCGAGTTGGAGGTATGAACGCAGATTGACGCCCGTACGAACCACGGCGACTGGCGGCTGCGCGTTGTGATTCATATCCCCCTGCGTCATCGTGCTATCCACGGAGTGAATCCACAGGTGTGTTTTCAAATCCGGATTCTCGCGTTGGAACGCCGCGAACGCTTCGATCGACGCCAACCATCCTTTTCTGTCCGCATTTTCGTAGTTTCCACCCTGCATGAGGACCAAAAAAGTATCGTCGTCGACGGCGTCGATGGTTCGCGCGAACATCTTGTCAAACTTTTTCGAGTCGAAAATCGCCCTTCGCAACGATCCCTTATCCGCGCCTCCGGCTCGCAACTCGCGCTCGAACGCGTTCGCGCGCGCATTCAACGCCTCGCGGTCGATGAAGTGTGGAATGGTGCGAGTGAGCGGTTGCATGCGCTCCACCGCGCGTCTCGTCGACTCCGCCAACGCGGCGATTCCCGTGTACGTCGAGAGCAAGAGCGCGGAATTATCCGGCTGTTCGTGATGATACGGCATCCACAACACCGTCGGCACCCGAAACGCGTCCGCGTCCGGGTACACCTGCCCGAAGTCGACGAGGAGGATGATCGCGTCCAAGTCGTGCTCGCTCGACGCCTGGTTCAGTTGTCTCATCGTGAGCGACAGATCCGGCGCCCTGCTCCCCATGGGATGCGGCACGTTCGGTACGCCCAAAAACGTCAGGTGTTTCATCCCCGCCGCCTCCGTCTCGGTCGGTTTTCGCACGCCTCCTTCGAAATGCCCGTACGCATCTTCCCACGTCGCGTACGACCCCTCCGGCAACCGCACCTTGGGTGCGCGAGGCATCCAAAGCGTCTCGTACCCATCCTCCGCGAACGCTTTCGACAGACCCCACGCCTGCGCCTGGTACGCCCCGAAGGTCCACGGCACCGTGGCCGCGATGAAGCACACCCGATCGCGCCCGGATCCGCGTCCCCGCGTCGACTTCTGCCCCCACATCGCGCGCGCTCCTCTCGACACCGTGGACAGGACCGCGACCGCGACCATCACCGCGCGCGCGCCGACCCGCGCGCGCCGGCGCCCGCGCATCTCGCCGTCTCGAGCGGCGCGCTCTGACGCGTCCCGGATTCTCGTCGACGGCGTCTCTTCGTCTCGTCTCTCGCCCGCGATCGGGCGATCGCGTCACCACCCGCTCCGCGCGACGAATGCGACGGAACGTGCCTTTCTAAAACCCTAAATCCGTTTCCTCGACCGCGC
>MDTE01094018.1_pt1 | contig 27402 bp, 15 predicted proteins | sample 811231 | NCBI WGS metagenome assembly MDTE01 (sample SAMN05326651, study PRJNA326480) | marine metagenome | isolation source: seawater | place: Indian Ocean: Red Sea | collected 2010
CCCTGAGCGCGTCCAGGCGCTCGTCACGCGCCACGACAGCCGCCAGCACCGTCTGTCGACCTCCCCCGAACGCATCGGATCGCGCGGGTTCGGGCACGGGCGCGAGCACGGCATTATAGGCGGTGATGGAGGCCTTCGCGATGTTATCGGCGAAGACGCATGACGATGTGCGTCTGCCCACGTGCTCGGCGGCGCGCCCGCCGCCTCCTGGGGCCATCCCCCAGCGCCTTCGCGAGTGTTGATGGTTCCGAGACCGCAAAATCCGACGTGTTATACCTCCGTCAGGAAAAAAAATGGCACTAACCTAACGACCTCGTCTCACTCGTCGCGGGCGCGAAGAGCCGGACCGATACTAGTTCACACACGATGGACGACGCCGCCAAGGCTGCGAAGCGCGCCGAGATCGAGGCCAAGGTGGCCGCGATGAAGGCCGAGCAGAAGAAGCAGGAGGTGAGCGCGCTGAAGGACATCGCCCATAGCGGAACGCGGAACTGAATTCCGATTCCTCCCCGTTATCTCCAGGAACAGAAGGCTGCGTACTTTGGCGAGCACCAGGGCATCACCTGCGACGGCTGCGGGGCGGTGCCCATAATTGGCTACAGGTTCAGGTGCAAGAACTGCCCCAACCACGACATCTGCGAGGCTTGCCACGAGCGTTGGGACAACGGCAAGGGCTCGATGGCAAACGGGCTCGCCAAGCAGCAGATATCTCTAGACCCAAAGGACCACGACTTCTTCATCCACAAGGAGCGCGGGTTCAAGCCGCTCGTCAAGACCGCGGGACCGACGCAAAAGAGCGAGAAGAAGCTCAAGGTGAGCACCCACACCGGAGGCTGCTCTCATTTGCGAGACTCCCGCGCCCGAACCAAACGTCATCAGTTGACTGTCGCCCGTCGCGTCGACTCGCCCAACCTTCGTGCAACCCCGCTGACGACTGGTCTCAACTCCAACCCCGTTCGATCGTTTCGCAGCCGAATGATCCGTGCTCGTGCGGGAGCGGTAAGAAGGCGAAGAAGTGCGGCTGTGGAGCCTTCTCGTGAACGAGTTGCAAGGGGTGAAGAGGTTTATTCATCGAAATGATGACTACTGTGGCAGTTTGGTCGAAATGAAATAGGCAAATAGATTCATCAAACAATAAATAAGCACTTTTGTGCACGTTTTGTAACTGTCTGCATGTACCTTCGTACCTTCTTTCGAACACGGAGAAGCCGGCGACGTGGACTCCGGCACTTTGGATGAGGAAAAGGGCGAAAAAGCACCTCCACGCAGCTCTGTGCAGCAGCTGTGACACGGGCACGAGGCCTCACGCGCGGTCCAAACTTCGAGAGAGACTCTCGAACCCAACGTCATGTCTGCCGCATCCATCCTCGGCAGCCGCGCGGCTCTGTCCGGCGCGTCTGTCGCCGCGTCGACCGCCAATGCGCGTCGCCGCTCATTCGCCGCCGCCAGAAGCAAGGCTCCGCGTGCGGCCATATCGCCACCGTCCGAGGGCAGCGAGACCGCGCCCTCCACCGGCGAGAAGCAGCGCGCGAAGGTATCCATGGTCTCCCTGGGATGCCCGAAGAACACCGTGGACGGTGAGGTCATGCTCGGCGACCTCTTCGCCAACGGCTTCGACGTCACCGACGAGCACGAGGATGCGGACGCAATCATCGTGAACACCTGCGGGTTCGTCGAGGACGCCAAGAACGAGAGCGTGGACGCCATTCTCGCCGCCGCCTCGATGAAGGCGGAGCAGGAGCAGGGTGGAAAGAAGAAGAAGGTCATCGTCACCGGATGCCTGGCGCAGAGGTACGCGGAGGAGCTCGCGGACGAGATGCCCGAGGTTGACGTGGTCATGGGGTTCGAAAACTACAAGGACTTGCCGAACACGCTCGGCGAGCAGCTCGGGGTGGAGACGGGCGCGGCGGCGGACGGGGCCAAGCGCGGAAGGGTGCGAGTTGGCACCGCGTCGCCCCCGTTCAGGCCCGAGGCCTTGCGCAAGCGCCTCACCCCGCAGCACTACGCCTACCTCAGGGTCGCGGAGGGTTGCGACCACAAGTGCACGTTTTGCGCCATCCCAGGGTTCAGGGGGAAGTTCCGGTCCAAGCCGTGGGACCCGATCATCGAGGAGGCCAAGGCGCTCGCGGACACCGGCGCCAGGGAGCTGTGCCTCATCGCGGAGGACACCAACCAGTGGGGAATGGACCTCAAGGCGAGCGACGGGCGCGGGCTGGCGGAGCTGCTCGAGGCTCTCGCCGTGATCGACGGCGTCGAGTGGATCAGGATCCTCTACGCGTACCCGTCCTACTTCTCCGACCCGCTCATCGACGCCATCGCGGACATTCCCCAGGTGGCCAAGTACATCGACATCCCGCTGCAGCACATCACCAACCTGTCCCTGCTGCGCATGAACCGGCCGCCCCGACAGCACACGGAGGACTTGCTCTACAAGCTCAGGGATCGCATCCCCGGCCTCGCGTTGCGCACCACGTTCATCAGCGGCTTTCCCGGGGAGACCGAGGAGGAGCACGAGGACCTGATGAGATTCTGCAGGGAGTTCAAGTTCGAGCGGCTCGGCGCGTTTGCCTACTCCGAGGAGGACGGGACCCCCGCGGCGACGTATCCGGATCAGGTGGAGCAGGCGGTGAGGGACCTGCGCCGGGACCAACTCATCGCCCAGCAGCAGCAGATCTCCGAGGACTTTGCGGCGTCGCGCGTCGGGCGGGAGGTTGACGTCATCATCGACGGGTACAACCCGGAGTTTGACGCGTGGACTGGGCGGACGAGCCTGGAGGCGCCGGACATCGATCCCATCGTCTTTGTGGCGGACCCGACGGGCGGGCAGCGGGCGCTGGAGATGGGGCAGATGAGGCGGTGCAAGATCGTGGGCACCTCGCTGTTCGACCTGGAGGCGAACCTCGTGGACTGATTCACGACCCGGGGGAGGGACGGGGTGTACAACTACTTTTGTGCCGCTTGCAATTCTAAAATCTCTTTTTTACACGACGCGGATCTGGACTCCTAGGCGTCTAAGTGCGGGCTCCGAGGTCGAGCGGACCGCGGGGCGGTGAGGTGGTGCTCGCTATATGTGTCGCTCACTGCTTAACCCCCGCCTGAGCCGGTACGGTGGCGGTGTACAAGGGTATCGGCGCCTGCTGGGGGGGCATCGGCTGGGGCGGGGCGGGATATCCCGGCTGGACCACGTAGGCTGGCTGAGCGCCGTGAGGCTGCGGGGGATACGGCGCGTACATGGGCGCCTGCACCGGCGGCGGTCCGAACTCCGCGTGCCGGGGACCCCTCGGATCGTAGCTCCCCGTGAGCGAGGGGTGCCAGGTAGTGGGAAGACCTTCCTCCCGTCTTCGCCTTTCGTTCTCACTGCAGCGCGAGTACCACAGCCCGCACAGCGTAGAGACCAGGAGCACACCACCCACGATGCCCCACACGACCGCCGACATCTCGAGGCCCGTGTGATTCAGTGACGGTCGTCGTGAAACGTGAGACGACCCTTGATGACGGTGCTCGCACGTGTGCCGCCGGATATGAGAGGTTAATGTGGCTCACATTTTCGACCCTCCGGAACCCGGGAGAGCACACAGGGAGATTTTGGAGGTGGTTTTCTTCATTCATGTGAGAGTCTGGGGTTCAAAGGAATGTTCTAAGTCCTGAGCGCGCGCGAGACCCTGTCGTCTCCCTCGTCGTCGTCGCCCTTCTTGATCTCATCCTCGGCCTTCTTTTCGGCCTCCTTCTGCTTCATCATGTTGATGAGCTCCGCCTTGTACTGCTCCCTGTACGCCACGGTGTCCGGGTCAATCTTCCTCATCACCTCGCTCACCTCCGCGGCGGTCATCGTGGACCCTCCGCTCAGACGCACGTCCCTGAGCGCGCGCCTGAGCATCTCGCGGTACTCGCCGTCGTCAACGAACAGGATCTCCTCCGCTGCGGGGGCCACGCGCTCGACAACCTCCTCAACCTCGGCGGCGGTCATGAAAGCGGCGCCGCTGAGCCGCACGTCGCGAAGCGCCCTGGCGAGCCGACCCGCGCCCGCGTCGGCGTCCTCATCGGCGGTCTCGTCCTCGGGGGGGAAGTCCTCGGGGTACTCCGAGCGGCGGTACTCGTCGCCGCTGAGGCTGACGAATCGAAGCGCGCGGGAGAGCTGATCCTTGTACTCCGCAGCGTCGTCGCCGTCGACGGCGGCGGCGGCGGTTCCGAAGGGATCGGACGAGAGCGGCTCGTCAGACGATTCGACGTCGATGGCAGAGCCCTTGCCCTCTTCCTCGACCTCCTTGGCGGCGGCTGCCTGCGCGGCGGCGGCGGCGGCGGCGTCGGCGGCGGCGTCAGCCTGGCGCCTCGCCTCCAGCTCCTGCTCGTGGAGGGCGTCCTTCCTGGCTCGCTCCTCCTCCTCGGCGGCGCGCTCGTCCGCCCTGGCGAGCTCCTCGTCCTTGGCGAGCTTCATCGCGATCTCGTGCTCCTCGACGAGCTCGCGGATGTACGAGCCGTAGAGCGAGCCGTGCGCCAGGAGCTCGGACGCCACCTGGAGGATGACGGGTTTGTAGTAGTTGATGTACTCCTCGGCTCGGATGTGCGCGCGAACCATCATGTCGTACACGCCGACGTCCATCTCCGTGCGGGGAATCCTGAAGTGCTCGATGAGCTCCTCGGGCCACATCGGCGACAGCCCGGCGCCCTGGTGCGGGTAGAGCCCGGACCCGGTCACGATCTCGTACGCGATATCCGCTGCGCTGACCAGGTCGCCCTTTGTCTGCACCGATATGCCCTGCGGACCGTAAAACACAGTCTCGACGCAGCGACCGGCGATGAGCATGGCGAGACCGTCGATGAAATCGTCGAAGGTGTCGGGTCGCTCCTCGCCATTGAAGTGCGTGGTGCTGTTCTCGTCGGAACGCTCCGGCTTGAGCATGATGCCGGTCGCCTGCTCCCCCGCGGGCTTGATGGTCACGCGGAGGATCTCGGGGCAGTAGTTCATGGAGCGCTTAGACGACCACAGCACGGCGCGGCCAGCCTCGACCATCGCCATGTGGTCCTTGCCCCAGCCGTCCTCGAGGGGCGCGGACGACACGCCCACGAGATTACGCTCGAGGACGCGCTCCACGTCTGAGAGGTTGACGAACTTCCTGTCCGCCCTGACGGAGAGGATAGATGCTTCGTTGAGAAGCGCGGCGAGCGAGGCGCCGCTGTATCCGTCGGTGAGCTCCGCGGTTCGGTTGAGCAGCGCGTCGGACTCCCACTTGTGATCACCCTCTCGCGGGATGTTGAGCTTCTTCGCGTGCACCTGGAGGATGGCGAGCCTGTCCTTGTGACGCTTGGGAACGCCGATGTGGAAGGATCGCTCGAATCGACCAGAGCGAAGGAGCGCCGGGTCGAGCTGCGCGCTGAGGTTGGTGGCGCCCATCACGAGCACCATCTCCTGGTCCACACCCGCGTTAGCCTTGGTGTCGAACCCGTCGAGCTCGACGAGGAGTTGCAGCAGACCGGCCTCGCGTTCCTGCGTGGCGCTGTCCATGTTGCCGTAGAGAGCGCGCGAGCGGCCGATGGTGTCGAGCTCGTCGATGAAGATGATCGACGGCGACACCTGCCTCGCGCGCTTGAACAGGTCTCTCACCCGCTTCGCCGCGACGCCCACGAACATCTCGACAAACTCGGAGCCGTTGGCATAGAAAAACGGGACGCCAGCCTCGCCCGCGATGGCCTTGGCCAGGAGGGTCTTGCCGGTACCGGGCGGGCCCTCGAAGAGCACACCCTTGGGGATGCTGAGCTTGGCGCGCTCCGCGCTCAGCTCGGGCGCCATTCGACTGATAGCCCTATCCACCTTATCCTCCTGCGAATCCGTCTTGTCGATGAAGGCCATCACCTTTTGCTTCATCTCCTCCCACTCGGCCCACTCCTCTTCGGTCTCCGGGATGAGCATGTCGGGGTCCATGGTCGCCAGGTTGGATCCGGCTCGCGGGATTCGCTTCCTGAGCTTCTCCGCCGCCTTTTTCCTCTCGTCGGGGGGCATCCGGGCAATTTCCTTCAACATCTTGGTCATCTTTGCCTTTTGATCGGCCTTCTTCTTGAGCTCAGCCTTCATCTCAGCCAGGTCCTTCATCGGCCACCCCGAGAATTCCTCGATGAAATTCTCCTTCGCCCGCTTCCACGTCTCGGGGTCGGCGGGGTTGGGTAGAGTCTTGTTCCACATCTCTTTGTACTTTTCGTTTTTCTTCCTGCGCTCTGACTCCTGCTTGGTCTCCTGGAATTCCTTGAATTCCTTCATCACCTCGATGATGAACTTAAACTCCTCAACGATGTGGTCTACGCCGGCGACGTCATCGAAGGTGAGCCCCGAGAAGCTCCCCTCCTTGTCCTTGTCCCCAACTTTGCCGCCAATCATCTTTGCCTTGCTCTTCCCGAACTCCTCCATCATGTCAACCTTGGCCTCCTTCTTGGGCAGGAGCTGGCCGTTGAACACCTTCTTGTCAAGCCACACCAGCGGTCCGAAGGGCTTAAAGCGTTGAATCTTGCGCTTCGGGGTGTTTTGACCCGCGTTGAAGTAGCCCCCGATGATGTAAAGGATGGGTATGGGCCACGCGTACGGGAACATGTTGATGAGCGGCTCCGGAATTCTGTCCAGGTGAACGAACTGCGAGCATCCGGTTCTGTCCATGAACGCCCGCTCCTTGTGGACGCGGGAGTAGATCTTCGAGCGCTTGTTGAACTGTGCGAGCTTGTTGACCTCCCAGATGGCGTCGCCTGGTATCTTGACCTCGAACCGCTGCTTCTTCTCAGGCCCACCCAACTCCTTACCCGGCTCGCACACCTCGACGATGACTGTCCTGCCCTGGTCGTAGTGCAGCAGGCGTCCCACCCGTCCCTGGTGCATCAGTTCGATGAAATCGGGTTAGATCATCTTGCCCTCCACCGTGGGCCTCATGCCGAACTTCTCCCGGAGTCGATACGGGTCCGTCCTCGGCGCGAGGCGCAGCTGCGGGTACGTGTGCTCCTTCTCGCGCCACGTGTTGAAGAGTCTGGAGACCTCGTAGTTGTACTCCCCGTCGGTCACCGGCCGCTTGACCTTGTTACCGTCCGCATCCCTGACGAACTTCGGCTCCTCCTTCCATTCCCTGGCCTCCGTGCGGTCGTAGTCACCCGCGATTACTCTCGCTTCCTCGTCATCCTCCCGCGGCTCTCTCTTCCACGCCCACATCTTGCTCCTGTCCGGCAGCTCGCCGTACTCCTCCCAGAGTTGCCTGGCGTACGCGCGCTGGATCGCGAGTGCCTTTGCCTCCTCGGCTTTGTTTCCGTACAGCGGGGAGAAGTAGGAGAAGACCGCGGGCACGTCCTCGCGCGGATCCGGCGGCGCCGGGATGTGACTGATGTGGACGTACTCCTCGCCGTCCTCCTCCTCTGCCTTCTTCCTCCTCCTGGCCTTCTGCTCCTTCTCCTCCTGGGACGTCGGCGTGGAGACGAAGTCCTCGAACTCGTCGTAGTCGAAGCCGACGTCGTCCGGGATCCTGTTGCGTCGCGCCATGTGGCAGTGCACGCGCCTGCGCCCCGGGAGCGAGACCCCCCGAGCGGCGGCGACCCCGAATCTTCCAACCACTCCCCGGATCGGGGTCGCGCCGGGGGCGATCCGGGCGGTACCGCCCTCGGTGTCCGCGAGCGCGATCCCAGCCTTGACGATCGCGGACGTGCGGGGTCGGGCGCGGACGGACGCGCGCGGCCACGCGCGCGTCGACGCGCCCTCGCCGCCTCGCGCCACCGTCGATCGCCTCTGCAACAGCCCTACGCGGGCGCGCCAGCCCGCGCGCTGCTCGCGCGCTGCCGTGGCCGTGGCCGCGGACGCGATCGGCGCGACTGCCGCCATCGCTATCGATCCGATCAAAAGCGAGGCTCGCGACCCAAAACCTGCCTTGACAGCCGTGTCTTCGGCGCTCGATGTGTGCGATGTGCAGGGCTGATTCACTGAAACTCCCCCAAACGTGAAAAAATTCAGCGGTTCGATCCTGTCCCTTTTGCCCTAAACCCTGAGAGCGTTTTATCAGGCGAAATCGAGGGTTTGCAACCCAAGAACCAAACCAACACGAAAATAACTCAAGAAATCATGGTTCGACTCCCCCGAATCGTTTCACAGAACGGCGGCTGGATAACCTTAGCCAGTAGGGCGAAAAAAGGACTTTTGGCCGGTCCGAGCCCAGCGTCGCGCTCATTCTTCGCAGCCGCGCATCGCACGGTCGCAACCGAAACCTAGAAACCAACCATGGCTTCTTTCACCATGAGCATTGGGCTCACGGCTCCCGCCGTGTCCTCTCGGGCGGCGTCCCGCGGTGCGTGTTCCCCCTTCGCGAATCGAGACCAATACCCTGAACCCTCACCTTTCGCCCGGCTGGTGGCTCCAAGAGGCGCCGACGTCACCATCCCGTCTCGGCGACGTTCGGGGCGCCCGGACGATGAAAACGCGCGCGTTCCGCCTCGAATGAGTGCGGAACGCGACGTTTTCGTGACTGGCGACGATGCTGGGGCGTCATCGCCCCGTTCGTCCCGAGTCCGTCGCGCGCGACCCGGCCGACCCCGCGGGCCGAGGGGGTGAAATTCCAACCTCTCGCTTCTCGGTGGAAAAGAAAACCCGCGAGCCCTCGCTCGCCCCGCGCGCCTCGCGCGTCTCGCCGACATCGTGCGCTGACCGTCGAGATGTTCCCCCGCCTTTCTATCCGTTCCTCAGGCACCCGCGTCTCCATGCGCGCCCCCGTCGTGGGTCGCAAAGTTGAGAAGACAGTCGTCGCGGCGGTGAAGGACCGCGCCGCCCCCGCCAGGTACGAGGCTGTGATCCTCATGAAGCCCGGCGTCGAGGACTCCGTCCGCACGGCCGAGGTGGAGAAGCTCAAGGCCATGTTCATGGAGGGTGGCGCCACGGAGTTCGAGGTGACTGACAAGGGCCTGGTGAACAACGCGTACGAGATCAAGGGCTTCGCGGATTCCCACCAGTACATGATCCACACCCAGTGCCCCCGCGGCACCGCCAAGAAGGTCCAGAACTACCTCAACGAGCCCGTCATCGGTCAAGAGGAGGTTGTGCTCCGATACATGTTCTTCAAGGAGAAGTAAAGAAGGAGAAGGCGAACGGAAGCGAGCGGCGGAGACGGCGGGACTGGGCGATTACCCGAGTGCGCCGCGACAAAAGCCGCGAGCGGGGAGAGGAGGTTGCGCGCGCGTGAGACATTACACACATAGCTTGTCAGGTGATATCGCCGTTTAATGAAACAACGAAGACATTTCGTGGGAAACTGCGGGTCGGAGGCCGGTCCTCCTTCGCTCCCGGACGTCGGGAGCGAAGCCGGCGCGGCGGGAAGGTTGACAAGTTTGCTCGAGTTTCTCTATTGCACAAGCTAGTAGATGTTTAGCAACCCCCGCGCAGCGCCAGCACCAGGTGAAGCACCGAACCGCCCTCGATATTATAGTCCTTCGCGATCTTATCGTCGTTCATCTGCTTACCTCCGAAGATCAGCCTGCGCAGAACGAGAGGAGAGGGGCGCGATGAGAGTTTTGAACGAGAAGATTCGCGAAGCTTATTGGCAGGAGGGCGGGGCGAGGGGCTCACCTCTGCTGGACCGGCGGGATGCCCTCCTTCTCCTCGACGCGCTCCTTGATACGCTCGATGGAGTCGGTGGGTTCGATGTCGATCTCAATCTCCTTGCCCGTCAGGGTCTTCACCTTGATCTGAGGAGGAAGCGAGAGGGCGTGTTGTCAGTTTTGGGCACCGGGGGGCGAGGCACCCTACTCGGGGGACGCACCATCATCTTGGCAGATTGGGTTTCGGGTGGTTGCCGTCGAAGCCGAGTGTATAGGGGAGGGAGCGCGCGTCTGCGGTCGCCGCTTACGGGTGCGGTGGCTCGTCTTCGTGCTCAGTGCTCGTCGGTGTGTTAAGCTTCAGATCTTGGGAAGCCTGTGCAGAAAAAAAAATCCAAGGCCGCGGCTTCATCGACAATTTTGGAAAACGAGGTGGCCGGCCCTCCTCCGCCACAGTCAGGAGCCGCCCTCTCCACCGGACAGTCGCCGCGGCTGAGTGGCACTGGCCGGAGGCTGACGCGCCCCGCGTGGCACCGCGGATTCTCGCTCACCCGAGCCCGGGACCGTGCTGGTAGCTTGAGAATCGTGGTGCCGTGAAAATAAAATGACCACCCCCGGAAGTTCGACCCCCTCGTCCACGTCGGGGACCTTCCGCACGGCGAGGGACGCCATGAGCGAGGCGTCGGGGTCCGAACGATCCCTGGCGTGGCTCCCGCGGGAGGTTCGCGGCGAGGTCGAGGGTAAGATCCTCCAGGCGGCGTCCATGGGGTACCAGAAAGGAATCGCCGCGGGCAGGGCGCAGACCGCCGCGTCCCGGAGCGACGCGGACAGGCGCGAGATGGAGGCCCTCCGACGCGAGCTGGAGGACCTCAGGAGCGAGCGAGCATCTGTGGCGGGCGGGGCGTTCCACGACGCGGCGTCCACATTCTCCAAACACTCCACCCCGACGCACCCCGCCGTGGACCATCTTCGACCGCCCATGATGCACGGCGTCATGAATCCAATTTTCGGGGACGACGACGACGACGGGGCGGGGCGGGGCGGGGCGGGGGTCGACACCCACTCGCGCGCGCCTTCCACGCCCTCCGGTGGTCACTCCGTCGCCGACACCGCGTTCAGGCCCGCCGGCGACGAGCGCGACGCGATCAGACCGGCGCACCTGCCCAAGGATGCGGGCGTGATGCCCGAGGAGGTGTCGCTGGCCAGACACAGCGGCGCGTCCACCGCTCCCACCGCCGCGATGTGGGCGCTCAGCGTCTCCGCAAAGGCTGGCGTCATACCCGAGTCCGCGAGGGAGGATTTGGACCTGATATCCTCGAGGTGCCAGCTGTGGTTCGCTCACGATAAGCTCAAACGCGCTCGGTGCTCCGCCGCGTTGGCGCGGTGGCGGCTCGCGTGCCAGGATCGGAGGTTCGCTCGCGCCGCGGCGGCGGCGTGCGTCAGACGCCGGGAGACGCGCGCCGCGCGAAAGTGTTTCCGCGCGTGGGCGGGGGCGGGCGGGGATGGGGACGGCGCGGCGGGCGGGGTTGGCGGGGGGAGCGCGTTCGGGGATGCCTCGGGCTTTGTCCGGGCGGCTCCCGCGGCGGGTCCGGCGATGAACCGGAAGACTGCGGAGAGCCTCCACGCGGAGCTGACCGCGTCGAGGACCGAGAACGAGCGCCTCGCCGCGGCGTTGGCGCGCCTCCGCGAGGAGATGGAATCGCGCGGTCCCACGCCGAGGGAGACGGCGCAGGCTGAGAAGTTTCGGATCCACCTTCAGCGGCTGCAGCGGGACCTCGAGTCGGCGCGAAAGGAGCGCGACGCGGTGAGAGCCGCGGCGGGACGGGCCGAGCGGGAGGAGGAGGAGGCGAGGGAGGCGAGGAGGATGGGGCAGAGGTCGCAGGGTACGCAGGTGGGGGGCAGCGGCGAGCTCGCCGTGGCGGCGGAGGACACCGCGGGGGTGCTGCAGTTTGAGCTCCAGTCGCAGGCTGCCAAGTTCCACGCCGAGTTTGACAGGCAGGCGCGCATCGCCGAGGAAGCCACCGAGAGGCTTCGGAACGAGGCGGCGCTGCGCACCCGGATGGAGGACGCGCACAGACGGGAGATCGCTCGCCTCAGGGAGATGCACGCGTCGGAGCTGGCCGGCGTGAGGGGTGACCTCGCGCTGAGGGCGAGGATGGCCTCCTCGAGAGACGATCGAGACGGAGGACGAAGCCCCGCCGCGTTGGAGGGACGCGCGGGAGGGACCGGGGACGCCGCCGGGGCTTCGGGGGCGGGCACGGGAGATTCCCGGGAACCGGCGTCGCGGTCCCACGATCGCCCCGGGGTCCCCACCGCGCGCGCGATCGCCGAGCTCGAGAGGAACGAGGGTCGCATGCGCCCCTCGGAGAGGGTCGACGCGAAGGTTCGCGGCTGGAACGTTCCCGACGCGATTGGGATCGACCCGAGCGGCGAGGGGGACGAATGGGACGCGACGCGACCGCCCGGGAGGGACACCCCGGACGCAGAAACCGGAACGCAGCAAAGCCAGTGGCAAGGCACGCGGCGCAAGTACGCCCCGTCGGAGACTGGCAGCGAGCGAAGCGGGCGGAGCCGGGCGGGTACCGCGGCGCAGATTGCCGCGGCGCTGCGCGGGGGCGGCGGCGCGACGGCGGTCGACGCGCTGCTGCGGAGCGGCGACTTCGACCCGGTGGACGGCGCGCACGGGCGGTCGTTCCCAGACGGGCGGTCGTTCCCAGACGGGCGGTCGTTCCCGGGGCAGGGAACCGTCCCGCGTCCGAGCAAGTCGAGCCGCACGATGACCGTGGCGCAGCTGGTCGTCCGCGGGTTCACCAGAGCGGAGGCTGCGGAGGCGCTCGACGCGTTGGGCGACGACGTGGACGTCGACACGGCGCACGAGTGGCTGACGGACCGGGACTTGACGGGCGGGCTCGCGACGTGAGACTCGGGGGGCGAGGGAGACGGGAGACGCGCGAGTCGCGATAGGAGATTTGAATTTCGATGGACCAACACGTGAACATCGCGAACGAAAGGGTCGACAACAATCTCAGCTCTTTGCCGCGAGTGTCGCCACGGCGCGGCTGGTGCATCCCGGGCACGCGCTCGCGCACCGGTCCAACGCGAAATCCGCCGCCAGCAGCTCCCCGACGATCGGCATCCCGGCGTCCCTCATCCCAGCCCGCAGCGCCGCCGTCGTCTTGACCATCCGTTCAGCCGTGAACCTGTGACCGCAGCTGAAGACGTACGAGTCCACGCACGGGTCGGGTCGCGCAGTCGTTTGTCGCGCCCCCGTCGACGCGGGCGACTCGGGCGGCGTCGGCGTCGGGAGGTTGTACGGCCCCGGGGACCTCGGCTCGAGGGGCTCGCCGAACGCCGCCGCGACGACCGGCGCGGGGTAGCGGACGGACGAGGAGACGGACGCGTCTTCGCCGGCGAGCGCGGCGCGCACCCGCGACCAAGCAGCCCCGTCCTTCTTCGCGTCGTCTTCGTCGTCGTCGTTCGCGTCTTCGTCGTCGTCCGAACCGGGTTCCTCCTCCCTCGGCTCGGACGCTGCTCTCACGCGAAGGGACGCGACGGCGATGGCGAACTTGGCGGAGAGCGGTACCTTGCACAGCTCCGGGTCCGCCGAGCGTTCGAAATCGTCGTCGTTGGACATCTTGTTGGACAAGACGGTCCTGTTGCGGCGGAGCATGAGCGCGACAGCCTCGGCACCGACGACGCCCCCGGCGGCGGCGCCGTCCAGCAACAAAGTCTCCAACCGACCCTGCGGCAGGTTGAGCGCGCGCCACGCCTTGGCCACCGCGACGAGCGCGGTGGAGCGTTCCCTGGCGCCGCGACACCTCGGCGCGGTGTCACGGATGAGGTCCGCCAGCTCGGACTCGACCAGCCGCCTTCGCTCCGGGTCTGGCGGGACGTAATCGTCGCCGAAACTCGACCGACGCGGCTGCTCTTTCAACACGGCGTTGACCCGGCACACGGTCGCCGCGAGCCACTTCCCGCCGCGCATGTACGCGACGGACGCCGCGCGGGGGTTATCCCAGCCCAAACACGTCGCCCCGGCCCACCCCGCGTCCACGGACCCGTCGTCGATCATCCGACCCAGCGCGCGCTCCAGCGACCTCTGCGCCGCCTTCTCGCGTCGCGTCCCCCGGTGAACCGCGGCGAGCGCGAGGTGCGTGCACGTCCTCGCCTCCGCGGCGCTCGTCGCGCTGTCCCCGATGGACGCGGACCGCGCGAGCGCCTTCATCTCGGACGGGGTCATCAGGGGGAGGACCGCGGTGACGGGGCACGAATCGCCGTCGCCGCGGCGCTCGGACCATCGCTCGCGGTCGAGATCACGCCGCGATGGACGCGCCTCGAACGACGCGGGCGGCGCGAGCGCGTCCATCGCGGCGGCGTGGGGAGACGCCGTCGGGGCGCACCACGGCGCGTCGGGAGCGTCGGACGCGTCGGCGCTTCCCTCCGAGTCGCCCCCGTCGTTGCCCGTCGCAAAGGGAGGCGGGGGGTAGGTCAGCGCGGGCCGACCGTGGCGGTGCAGCGTCTCGACCGCGATCGCCGCCGCGAGCATCACGCGCACCGTCGCGGTCGCCGAGGGATCGACGCCCGCGCCGCCGCCGCCGCCGCCGCGAGCGAGCGCGTCGAGAAAGTCCGTCACCGCGCCCGCGGCTCCCGCGGCGACGCCCGCGGCCCTGGACGCGGCGACGACGCGCGCCGCCCCCTCGCTCGCGACCCCATCGCTCGCGAGGCACGCCGCCGCGGCGTCTTCCGCAGCCTTCGCGGCGATCGGCGGGGGCATGGCGCCCGGGGGAAGCGGGGGAAGATTTACCGAGTCGGCTAATTCACCCGCCGCGCTGAGCGCCGCCGCCGCGGCGGACGCCGCCCACGCCGACAGCCGCAGGTGCGCACCGCAGCACAGCCCGAGCCAGTCCCGATCCGCGACCCCGACACCGACGCCGTCGCCCGGTCCCGAAGCGTCCTCGGCGAGCTGGTCCAGCGCATCCGCGGCGCGCCATTCCCTCAGGCACATCGCGACGAATCTGGCGCGCGCGGCGGCGACCCTTGAGTCGTCGTCGTCGTCGTCGCGAGACCCGTCGTCGTCGTGCGCGCGGGATAACAGTTCCCTGGCCTTGGCCACGTCCCCGGCGCGGATCGCCTCCCTCGCGGCGTCCGCGTACAGCGGCGCCGGGTCCAGGCCCAGCGCCGCGCTCAGCGCCGCGATCTTAACGTCCCCATCCGCGACTGAACCCTTCGCGGCGGCGTCGTCGTCCGAGGGGGTACCTCCGGTGATCCAGTGCCCGAGTCCCGCGCCCGCCGCCCGGGCCTGGATCGCGCGGCGCATCCGCCTGGCGCCGTCCTTACCCCACGCGTTTTCGACCGCGCGGGCGAACGCCTCGGTCTCCGCGCCCGGCGCCGACGCGCCCGCGAGCCCCCGGAACACCGCCCCGACGGAGGGCAGCGATTGTCGGCACTCCAGCACCGCGCCGGACATCCAAACCGCGCACCCCTCCAGGTTTGCGGCGTCGTCGGGGCCCAGCCCGGGGGGCTCGGGCATGAGCCCCCGGGGAAACCCGCAGTTGGAGGACAGCACGATCTCCTGCAGCGCGGTCGTCGTCGTCGTCTCGTTCCCGCGGTTCGCGTCACCTGGCACGCGCCGCGCGATGACGGTGAGCCTGGCGCGGCGGCCGACGACGCCGTTGAGGGCGAACACGAACCGCGTGGTGACACGAACCGACACCGTACCCCGCGGGACGAGGTGAACCGCCGTGGGGACCCGCTCGTCGATCGCGGGGTCGAAGAGCTCCAGGCGGCCGAGACGACCGCCCCCGGCGCGACGTCGCAGGCACGACACCAGCGACCCGGATTCGTCGTCGCCGCCGTTTGCCCCGGGGTGCACCTGAAGCATTGGCGCCCGCTCGCCCGGGGGAGCCCTCGCCGCCGCCGCCGCCGCCCTCCACCGCTCGCGACCGCCGCCGGCCGAGGAGACACCCAGACCCTCGACATCGCCCCCGGCGTCGACGCCGAACCGACCCAACACGGGCTCGGGTTCCCGAACGTCGCCGCCGAGCACCCGCGCGGGGTCCACACGAAGCGTCCAGTAGACCCTGTCCGCCCGCGACGTGTTGTCCGCCGACGCTTCGTATCCCGCGATGAGCAGAAACGTCGCGCCGCGGGCGCCGGCGTCCACCAACTCTGCAGACTCCGCTCGCGCGCACCCGACCTTCGCCGACGGGAGCGAGGAAAAGGAGGGAGCCGCCCAGAACTTGACCTCCCCGGCGGCGGTGACGACGACCGCCGTGGGATGCCCGGCGGCGTCGGACGCCCGCAGCCACGCGACGGAGACCACCGCGGAGCCGCCGGCGTTCAGAACCTGGATCATGGGTTCGGGCCATCCTTTCTTCGTCTTTGTCTTCCCCGCCTTCTTTCCCTTCTTTCCCTTCTTTCCATTCCCGACCTCGGCCTCCTCGTCCGACTCCTTCTCCTCTTCTGAGTCGTCCCTCGCGGCGTCCCCCGCGAGCACCGCGTCGCAGGGTATGACGTACGCGCCGCCGTCCGCGGTGCCGCACAGGAGCCCGTCGTCCATCGGCGCCGGCCCAAACGCCATCGCGACGATCCGGCCGCCCTCGCCCTCGTACCACGGCAGCGCGCGGAGCACCGGGGGTTTAGGGGTCTCTAAACCCTTACCGCCGCCGCCGCCGTCTGTGTATTCGGCGCGGAGGAGCAGGTGATGCCTGGTGAATCCCTCGGACGAGTGCGCCGCCGCGTGAAAAACCCGCGTCGGTCTCGCCGCCCCGGGCCGACGACGCGCATCGAACGCGTTCGAGCACGTCGCGGCGACGAACTCGCGCGTCGCGTGCTCCGGCGCGTGCTCCCGATCGTCTGAACCCGGGGGAATCGACGGTGAGGACGACGCGCCGGCGCGGTCCCCGTCCTCGTCCCCGTCCCCGGCGCCGACGCCGAAGATGCCCTGCAGGAAATTGCCCGGCGCGAGGCCGTCCATCGGGTCGCACACGCGCTGGGGCTGGCACGCGCCCAGCGACCGAACGCGACTCGCGGACTTCTTCGCCCCGCCGGCCTCCCGCGCGGCCTGCACCGCGAACACCTTGTCCGCCTCGAACAGCGGCAACCCCAGCGGCGCCAGGTCCGCGCCCGCGGACGACGAGGTGCCCATCGTGGCTCGATCATCGTCCGCGGGGCTGGCGCCGAACCAGGAGGCGGACCTGTTGCCGAGGAAGGCCGCGAGCGGGCTCGTTGGCTCATCCTCCATCGCCGATACCGTCGGGGTCGCGATCCCTGCCAACCCGAGCCCGGACGCGCCCCTGTGACGTCGCCCCTGTGTGTCGAGTCGCGGGTGTTGACATTCTCTTCCGAGAAGAACGACAGGAGGAGCGAGCTGGAGAGAAAACTGACGAAACGGACCACAAATCGTAACTGATCGCCATATGGAACTAACCATAAACCCTTCAGCCGCAAGTTGATCGTGTGTGGTCTACTGGCGTAATTCTTCAATTCGTCGCTCCACAGACCTGAGACGCTGTGGCGATGGAGGATCTGAAACGAATTTCCACCGGCCAATGGCGCGGTTCAACGTGGCAAAAAGCGTCCCCAATCTGGGACCATCTGACTGTGCCTCAGGTTTTTCGAGTCACAGACCGAGCGCACGCCGACAGAGCCGCGACTCGACGCGAGAGGTCTCGGACGTCATGACGAGGATCGATCACGTGAGTGCAACCACCGACGAACCCACCGTGAGCGGAGCGGGGTCCCTCCCGGAGCCTCGCCCGCGGCCCGGTCGGCATCCTCGCCCAGCCCCGCGCCGCATTTGCGCGAAAAAAAACTCGCGACGCCAGTCAAAAATGTGTCCGTTCCCCGCGACGCGTCCGCTGACCGTCCCCTCCGCTCCCTCCCTTTTCCTGCCTCAGGCGGACATCCGCAACTCCGCGGAGATGGAACTCGCGAACGTGGTGAGTGTCCCTCGCCGGTCCGCCCCACCTTTCCCCCCACGGCCGCGCAAAACCCCCCGCCCATCTTGATTTCATACCCTGTGTGTCACCCCGGTTCTGACCGCGTCGCCCCTTCCCCGCCTTGCCCAGATGCGCATCGAGGAGGCCGAGCGCGACACCGTCCGCCAGTTTTTCACCATGCTCGGCGACGGGGGCTGGAGCCACTCCGGCGCCTCCGACGGCACCGACATCTTCAAGCTCCCGGGCGAGCGGATCCATCGCATCATGGGGGTGACGAGGACCACCGCGACGCCCGAGGAGGTGCTCACGTTTTTCTCAGAGCCCAAGAACTTCGACAAGCACTTCAAGATCCTCGACGAGATGTTCAAAGACGGCGCGGTGGTCAAGATCGGGGGCCAAGGCCTGGAGCTCGCGGCGTCGGGCTCGAGGCAGCGGATGCACAAGCTCGGCAACTTCGCGGCGCTGTCAATTGGCGGGAAAGATCGGAGCGGACCCACCGACCTCAGCGACGTCGCCGACGGGGCCATCGGTCTGCTGGACAAGGCCAGGCGCTCGCCCGTGGGGATCAAGCTGGAGTCATTCTTCAGGAGCAAGATGCGAGACGCGAAGGAGCACGGCGCGGCGTCGACGATCGCGTCGCTTCCGTCGGCGCAGGATGCGGCCATCGGGGAGGCGCTCGCGGCCGGCTCCGTGTCGTTCCGCGAGGGTCAGTTTAAGGACCTCCCCGGCCACGCGCTGCTGCACGGGACGTTTCGTTTGCCCGCCATCGTGCCGGACAGGGACTTCATCTGGGACCAGGTGGCGCTGCGTTTGCCCACCGGGAGCGTGCTCATCGCGGGAAAGTCCGTGGATGACGCCGAGGTGAGCGACGTTCCATCGCCCAAGGGTCACGTGCGGGGCGCCGTACTCACCAGCGGGTACTACATAACCCCGCGGTGGTCGCAGGATGGGGAGATGGAGGGGTCGCAGATTGCGTTCGTGGTGCAGGCTGACCCCAAGGGGGTGCTTCCGGCGTGGGTGGTGAACCTGGTGGCTCCCAAGCAGGCGCACAACGTGACTCGCCTGCGGAAGTTTCTCGATAGCAACTGAATTTTCGGTAACTAGACCGACACCTAGCAGAAGAGGGGGCGACGTTTGCGTCCGGCCCCGCGCATATTCCTAATATGTCGATACGAACGAAACGTTTCATGCTAGACTACCAATCACGTCTCCACGCAGCTCCCGTGCGTCAGCCTCGCGATCCTCGCCACCACCAGCTCCAAGACGGCCGGCTCAATCGCGCACACCTCGGCGAAGCCCTCGCCCCACAGCTGTGCCGCGCCCTTCCCGCCGAACCCGTCCCCGATCTGCTCGCCCCTGAGCCCCGGCCCCGCGCTCATCAGCACCGCGCCCGCACTCCCCGCTCCCCCCGAGGACCCCCGCGCGTTCCTCACGTGCACGCTCGTCACCAGCTCTTTCACCAGCCGCCTGAACGCGACCGGGAACCTCCTGTGCGACGCGCGGGTCCACGTCCTCGGCGGGCCCACTTGGTACCGGTGCACGCACTGCCCGTCCGTGGTGGCGGCCCACAGAAACTCGCCGTCACCGACCGTGGCGACGCACGCCGGGAGCAACCGGTGGTGGCCGCTCGTTCCCGCCCACGTGGAATGCGCGTGAAGCGTCGCGATTTGACCTCCGCTTCGAGCCGCGTGGATCCAGATGGACCCGTCCCGGTGCGCGAGGAACAGCAAGGTCCCGCCCCCGCCACCCGCTAAGGACCCGCAGTCGATGAACCTGTTGCACGCGGTGACGCCTTCGAGTTCGAACCGTCTGACGGTAGCGCCGTCCTCGGCGTCGATGAGCACCACCTTGATGGGCGCGTCCGGCGTCGCGTAACACGTGCCGTCCACCATCGGCGCGCAGCACGTCGCGACCAACTCGCCGCCGCCGGCCGTGTCGCCACCGTCGCCTCGTGAAACACCGCGCGTCCTCGGCAGCGACGTCAAACCCGCGAGCCGAAGACCGCGGACCGCCAGACGCTCCGACGTCCAAGCGCGCGTCGCCGCGCCGTTAGTACCGAACGCGCCGACGACGACGTCGTCCCCGCCGCGAATGCGCCACGCTCGAACCTCCTTCGCGTCCAAACTCGTCGCGTACAGGACGCGTCCGTCGCGGGACGAGGCGACGTGCGGGGCGATTTGGTCCCCGTCGCGTCCATCGCCGCCGCGCCACGGATCGTCGCGGGCGTACGACGCGGCGGGTTCCGCGTGCCAACCCCGCGCGTCCTCCCGTGAACCCCGCCCGCCCGGCTCGTTCGAATGATTCGATTCGCCCGTCGGGGGCTCTCCGGTGCCGGCGTCCCACACGGGGAACACCGCGTGCCCGCCGACGCTCCCGACGACCAGGCGCGCCGCCGGTGGATCGAAACGCGTCTCGGGGAGGTGGGCGGCGTTCGCGGCCGGCGGCGGCGGCGGCGGCGGCGGCGCGATGAGGAAACGCACCTGCCTCGGCTCGAATCCGCCCGGGTCGACGCGCCCGACGAACGCGGCGAAGGGGTTCCGATCGCGCCTTCGCCTCCTCGGGAGCTTGGCGAGCGCGGGGTGCGGGTCGCACTCGCGGCCGCCCCATCGAAGGGTCCCGTCCCGGAGGTTCCACGCCCACACGCTCCCGTCCGCCATGCCGCTCACGACGACGTCTCCGGCGACGGCGACGGACAACGCCGCGACGGCTCCTTCCGCGCGGAGGACGTGCGCGCGACGCGCGATGTTCGACGCGGCGACGTCCGCCGCGGTGGACGCGCGCGCTCCCGACCTCGCCCTGTCGACGCGGCGCGTCATCGTCTCCTCCGAAATCGCGTCCTCCTCCCCGAGGAGCCACACCCACACCCGCGCGCATCCCGGGTCGGCGGGGCACGCGCCTCCCGCGCACACGGCGGTGCCGTCCGGGGAGACGGCGAGGGAGAAGACCTCGAACCCGTCCGGCGCGTGCGCGTGGCCCCACTCCAACCTCAACCCGGTGTGGCGGAAGTCCTTGGGATCCATGCCGTGCGAGGCGCGGCCCTCGCCGCCGGCCCCGTCCGCCATGGCGCGCCCACCCTCACTGCGTCGACGCACGCCTTCCGAGACCAGCAGACCAGCAGACGTGGCCGCCGAAAAAAGCCGACAAACGCGGCGGCGTTCGCGTGGCGACCGTCACTCCGAGACCCGCGTCGACGACGCACCATGAGCGTCGAGACGCACCGAGCCGAGCTCGTGGACCAGTCGCTGTCCATGCCGCGAAGGTTCCGCGCGCTCTTCACCCTGCGCAGCATCGGCGGCGACGACGCCGTGGCCGCGCTGCTGGGCGCCATGACGGACGATCCCTCGGCGCTGTTCCGCCACGAGGTCGCCTTCGCGCTTGGGCAGATGCAGGCGCCCGGGGCGGTGGGCGTCCTCAAGCGGGTGCTGAGGGACGCGACGGACGACGAGATGGTAAGGCACGAGTGCGCCGAGGCGTTGGGAGCCATCGCCACGGAGGAGTGCGTCGACGCGCTGAGGGACGCCTGCGTCGACGGCTGCCGGGTCGTGCGCGAGACGGCGACGCTCGCGATGCGGCGGCTCGAGCACGCGCGCGCGAAACGCGGGGAGACGAAGGACGCCGCGAACGATGCCCCCGCGAGTAAGACCCTCGGATCTACCAAGGAGAGGCTCTCCGCGCCCGCGCCCGCCGCCGCCGCGCCCGCGCCCGCGAACGGTGCGCCGCGCGACGGCGTCGACGCCCATTCCCCGTACCTCTCCGTCGATCCGGTCCCGGCGGCGCCCGAGTCCGTTCCGTCCGACGCCCTCACCGCCGTCCTCCTCGACGAATCCGCGGACATGTGGGACAGGTACGGCGCCATGTTCGCGCTGCGCAACAGGGGCGACGGACCGGGCGTGGCGCGGACGCTGGGCGAGGTGCTCGGGTCGTCGCGTTCGGCGCTGCTGAAGCACGAGGCGTGTTACGTCCTCGGGCAGCTCCAGGAGGCGGACGCCACCGCGAGGGCGTCGCTCGTGAGGACGCTCGAGGACGTTCGCGAGCACCCGATGGTGCGACACGAGGCGGCGGAGGCGATCGGATCCATCGCCGCGCCGGAAACGGAGCATCTGCTGAGAAAGTACGCGGGGGACGGGGACAGGATAGTCGCCGAGTCGTGCGAAGTGGCGCTCGACATAATGTCAGCCGAGATGTCAGGGGAGTTCGTGCCTCTCGCGGCGGCGTGCGGGGAGGCGGCCGCGTGACGAGCGCGGGAAGGTATTTGAAATCGACGTTACGTTCGAATAAACCGTTCGAATAAAACTCTCATCGCGCGTCGCTCACGCCGTGTGCGGCGTCGTATTCGTCCTCTGCGGTGAACTCGCACGTGACCAACCGGCCCGCGAACCACCGGGCGTGGAGGGTCGATCTCGCCCCCGCCGCCGCCGCCGCCGATGCAAACTTGACGAACACGAACCCCTGGCTGTGCCTGTCCACCGCGAGGTGCGTCACCGCCCCGTGCTTGGCGCACTCCTCCCTGACCTCCTCGCCGATGTCCACCCACCACGCGTTGTCGCCCCCGTCCCCCATCTGCGCCGGATCGAACATGTTCTTCAGCGTGAGGCACCTCGTGGGCGCCTCTCTCGTGGGCGCCTCGCCGGAGCTCGCCGCGGTCCTCGAACCGCCGTTGCCGTGGATGGTGGGCACCGCCGCCGCGGCGACCGGCGCGCCGTAGCTGCGCCGCTCGGGGGTGAGGTACCCCGGCATTTGCGTCTCGGGCGGCAACTCGTTTTCGACCCGCCTCGCCGCCTCCCTCGTCTCCTCCCGCGCCCCCGTGACGATGGACTCCTTCACCACGCGGCTCAGCGCGGACGTTCCGTTCGGGGCGCCGACGACGCACGACTCGAGGGATTTCGCGCAGGTCGCGAACACGGTCCACACCTCGCCCATCGCGCACCCGGTGAAGTCCACCTGCACGCCCATGACGTACAAGTCCCCGGCGAAGGCGAAGGTATCGGTCCACCGCTGCCACTCGGAGCCGTCCGCCGGCGCCGAGGCGTAGTACCTGAAGAAGCCGATGAGCGCCCCGCCGAGGACGTCGGGGGTGGGCGGGCGCGTGGACGCCGGGGCGTGCATGGCGAGGTAGTTGAGGAGCATCATGCCGATCCTGAAGGTGCCCACCCCGCCCGCGAACGACTTCTCCAAGCCGCGCTGTTTGAACACCGTCTTGACCGGGAGCATCAGCACCTTGAACGCCGGAAAGCGCATGGACAGCGGGATCATCGGCGAGTTGAAGAAGGACGTTCCCCGTACCGTCTGCCTGTTCCCCACGCACACCTTGCACCGCAGCTTGCTGATGGAGTCGACGTAGGAAATCTGGGGCACCCGGCCGGTCACCTTCGGGTCCATGTCCACCGCCCACGGCTGCTTCATCACCTCCGCGCCGAGCTGGTTGATCCCGTGACACTCGGGGATGTTCTCAAACTTACCCACCGTCCTGATCCGAACGTCCAGGTCGCTCCCGTGCAGCAGCATCCGGTGCTTGGTGCTGCCGAACGGCTCAGCCTCCGATCCCGGCCACAGCGCCTTGGCCACCGAATCCAGCCGACGCATCGCCGCGAACCGTGAACGAAGCTCATCCGCGTCGGGCGACGCGTACTCGACAAAGTCGGCAATCTCCTCGCCCAAACCCTCCATCGACGCGGAGTAGCGCGCGCCCCACCTCGGGCCGCCTTCCTTTCCCGCGCCGTCCTTCGATCCGAACCCCGCGGCTCCCGCCCACGCCGGTTCGCCCGCGCCCTCCAGCTCCTCCCCGTACGCCACCGGCGGCGGCGCCTCCTCGTCGACAATGACCACCGGGGCGGCGCCCGGTATGTTCTCCGGTCCCCGCGGGAGGTGCGACATGGACTGGCCGAACGCCCGTCGCGGGATGTCCGCGGCGCGGCCGAAGAATGAGCCCGTCCGTCCGCCGTGCCTCGCGTCCGGCGGGGATCTGCGCCACCGCGGCGCCGCCCTCGGCGGGGATCTGCGATGATCCCCGCGGCGGTCGTGGCCGTAGTGCGCGGGCGGCGGTCGTCGGTCGTCGTGTCCGCCGCGACCGCCGCCGCCGCGATCCCTGCTCACGTCCCTTCCTCGGTCGAGTTCGGGGGAGCGCCTCGGGGGAGCGCGATCGTACGCGTCGCGATTGTACCCGCCGTCGTCGCGGCGGCGACCGGTTCGGTCCCTCGATCGACTCCTCCCCCCCCTCCATGCGGCGTCGCCCGGTCGCCGACGATCGTCGCCCGCCCGGCCGCCGAACGAGCGATCGTCGTCTCGGGGAGGATGCGCGGGTTGGGGGGGTTCCATGCGCGATCCGTCGAGCTCGCGGGGGGATAGGGTCCTGGACCTCTCGCGCTTGGCCTCGCGCGATCGTGGCCGAGATCGTCCGCGATCTTCTTTCCTCTCCCTGCTCCTGCTCCTGCTCCTGCTCCTGGACGAGGAGTGGGACCTTCGCCTCCGCTTCCGATGCTTCCGATGCTTCCGATGCTTTCGGTCTTTCTTGTCCCTCTTGTCCCGCCTGTCCCTCTTCTCCCTCCTGCTGCGGCTGCGACTGCGGCTCGAGGACCGGGATCGCGAATCTGTCCGAGAGACGGATCGGTGCTTTCGGTCCTTCCTGTCCCTCCTGTGCCGCTTCTCCCTCTTCTCCCTCTTGCTGCGGCTGCGACTGCGGCTCGAGGAACGGGATCGCGAGTCTGTCCGGGAGACGGATCGGGAGCGACCCATCTCCTTCCCTAGGGCTCGAACGCTCTGCCCCCCACCTCAGCGCCGAATTGTGCGCAGGGTGGATCCGCTTTTCGCAAACTTTCGCGAAAATTGGCGGGCACAACAGCCTGAGCCGGAGCGGCACGCGTCGGAGGCAATCTCGGCAATCTCGGGGCGTCGCACCGAGGAAATCCGCGCTCTCGCGTTCGTGCGAGCTCGAATTCGCATCGCGGACCCCCACGAGGAGCGTGGTCACGGTCAGAGCAAGAGGGTGGTTTTTTAGGGCATTTCATGGCGGCCGCTATGGCGCACGAGGCTGCGATGGGCAGGAACCGCAACGCGCGGCTCCCGCCCGAGGTTAACCGCGCGCTTTACGTGCGCAACCTCCCGTTCAATATCACCGCCGACGAGATGTACGACATCTTCGGCAAGTACGGCGCGATCCGCCAGATCAGGCTCGGGGACAAGCGGGACACTCGCGGCACGGCGTACGTGGTGTACGAGGACATCTACGACGCGAAGAACGCGGTGGATCACCTGTCGGGGTTCAACGTTGCGAACAGGTACCTCATCGTGCTGTACTATAACCCGGCGAAGACGGCCAAGAAACGGGACGCGGCGAAGGAGGAGGCAGAGCTCAAGGCGCTTCAGGCCAAGTACGGCGTGGATGGACAATCCGACAGGCTTTGACGTTCTGTTGACGAGTGGGGGACGGGGGGAGGGACAGACGGGGGGAAACGGGCTGAGCGTCCCCCGACGTTGTAATCAAATGACGAACCGATGAACGCGCGGGGTCGACACCCATTAATGACTCGACACGCATCCTCCGCTCCGAATTAAATAAAACGATGTCCTCCGCCCCGTCGAATCAGTCCTCTGCTCGATTGTGCTCCGCGAGGTACGGGTGTCGCAGGCACTCCTCCCCCGTGATCCTCTCCTTCGGGTTCATCGTCAACAGCCGACCGCAAAAGTCGAGCTCGAGCTCCGACATCTTCCCCGCGTACCTGGCGTCCAAACCCTCGGGCTCCGCGTCCCTCAAATCGTTGAAGGTGACTCCGGCGTTGTTGGGGTTGAGCGAAAACGCCATCATCTGGCCCGGCGTGAGCCGCCCGAGGCACCGCTGCAGCAGCCGCAGCTGATCGACGTCGGAGTCCCCCGGGAAGAGCGGCTCACCGTCCGTCAGCTCCCCCATGAGGCACCCGACGGCCCACAGGTCCACGGGCTGACCGTACCCCGTCCGCGTCGTCGCGCCGTCGGCGCCGGCGTAGGGCTGACCTAAAAGCAGCTCCGGCGCGCGGTACCATCGCGTGGCGACGTAATCCGTGAGCGGGTCCTTACCTCGCGAGTTTCCCCGGGCGTCCGCGACGTCGATCCTCCTGGCGAACCCAAAGTCGCACAGCTTCAGGCGCTTTCCGTCGTCCACGAGCAGATTCTCCGGCTTGATGTCGCGGTACACGTACCCGGCGGCGTGCATGAACGCCACCGCGTCGCACAGCTGGTGGACGTAGAGGCGGACGTCCTCGGAGGGTAACCCTGCGCCGTTGGTGTCGTCGAGAATCTCCAGTAACGTCCGGGGCAGGTACTCCATGGCGACGTACAGCTTCTCCCCCGCGTAAAAGTCTCCGAGATACGCGACGATGTTGGGGTGGGACAACGCGCGGAGCACCGTCACCTCCCGCGTCGACGTCCGCCGCACCTCCTCCACGTCCGGGTCCGCCGAGTTGATCTTGAACTCCTTCACCGCCACGATCTCCCCACTCACGCGGTCGCGGCATCGCATCACCACCCCGTACGCTCCCTCGCCGACGGTTCGCAAAACTTCCAAGTCGTCACGCAGGACCCTTCTTCGTCCTTCTTCGTCCGCGTCGCCGTCCCCCGCGTCGTCCCCGTCGGGGCTCCTCGTTCGCACGGGTCCATCCCCGTCCAACGCATCAACGACGACGACGCCCCTCTCTTGTGCGGCGCCCTCGATCTCGCGTCGGAGCTCCTCCGCCCTCCGCGCCTCCTCCGCCGCCGCGAGCCGCCGCCGCCGGAGCACCGTCGCGTTCGCCGAGACGATCGCGGGGTCGTCCACCGCGACGCCGAGCGCGAGCGCGCGTCGCACCGCGCTCTCGGAGACGTCGCCCCCCTCTTCGACCGCGCGATGAAGCTCCGAGCGCGCCTCGCACCTCGCCTCCGCGCCCGCGAGCTCCGCGCGCGCCCTCGCGAGCAGCGCCGGCGCGACGAACCCGCTCGGGCCCTCGCCCGGCCTCGCCGTCGCCTCCGCGGCGCCGATCGCGGCGATCAGCGCCGTCGCCGCCTCCGCGTCGGGGCACGCGCCGACGTCCGCGACGGCCCTGGCGAGCGATTCGCGCGCTTCGAGCTCCCGCGCGCGTCGGGACCCCGGCGCGTGCATGCGCGAGATCTCCGAGGCTGCGGCGCTCGGCCGGTAGCGACGGGCTGGGATCGTCGGCTGGGAAATCGTCGGCTGGGGGATCGTCGGCTGGGGGATCGTCGGCTGTCCCCTCGTCGCGCGCGGTCCGTGGCGTCGACCGGCCGTCGTCGTGGACGCGGTGGGCTTGGCGGCGGCGACGGTTCTCGACGACGGCGCTGTCGGCGGGTCGACGCGCCCGGCGGATCGACGACGATGTTGATGTCGATGTCGATGACGGTGTTGGTGGTGTTGGTGGACGGCGAGGCTGTCCAGGTCCGGGAACACGATCTGCTTGGCGGTGACCCGCGCCGTGGTCCGGGTGCCGACGTTCGCCGCGCCCGGCGTCGCGTCGCCGTGGTCGTCGCCCCTCCTCGCCGCGACGCCAGCGCCCTCCGGGCCCGCCGCGGTCCTCTTCGTCCGCCCGGACGCGCGTGCCGCGCGCGGCGTCTCCAGCTTGACCGCCTCGAGCTGCGGGAGCGTGCCTATCCTGAGATCCGCGAACGGCGATCGGCCCTCGTCGAGCTTGTACATCGGGCCCTTCCGACCGCCCGTCACCGGCTTGGAGCTCGTGGACGAGTTTGGATGATTCGTCTTGGTCGAGGCGGGGGCGCCGGCCGTTTCCGATGAGGATTGCGCGGGGAGGCCCACGCTCGACGAGGAAGGGGCGACCGAACCCGCGACGACCATCGCGTCTATCGACGAACGAACGAACGAACGAACGAACGAACGCGTTCGCGGGTGTGACCGCCGCGGACCCGCCGCGCTCGTCGCTGTGGTCGCCTTCGGTTCCCGGCG
>MDTE01087181.1_pt1 | contig 27393 bp, 16 predicted proteins | sample 811231 | NCBI WGS metagenome assembly MDTE01 (sample SAMN05326651, study PRJNA326480) | marine metagenome | isolation source: seawater | place: Indian Ocean: Red Sea | collected 2010
CTCGCAAGAAGGGACCCTGGACCCCGGGCACCCGTTTCTGGCTCAACGGCGAATCGTCCCAGCAGGTGTGGGGCCGCGACCCGGTTGGCACTGCGGTCTTGCCCGATATTCAGATGCGACCCGAACATGGTGTGGCCCTGGGCAGTCCCCAGCAGTGGTCCGCCGGGTTCCGGGGCGACCTGGCCGAGGTGATCGTGTTTGACCGCGTGCTGAGCGATCGGCAGCGACGCGGGCTGGAGGCCGAACTCTCGGTGCGGCATGGAGTGGTCATGCCGCGGTTGTTCCAGGCATCCAAACGCGAGTTCACCGATGCGGAGAAGAACTACTGGGCGTTTCGGCCGGTCAAGACACCCCCGTCGCCGAAACCAAGGAACCCCAGGTGGGCCACCTCCGGGATCGATCCGTTCATCCAGGCTCGACTGGAAGCCGCGGGCCTGGAACCGTCGCCCCGGGCCGACCGGGTGTCCTTGATCCGTCGCGTGACGTTTGACCTGATCGGGTTGCCACCGACTCCCGAACAGATTGACGCGTTCCTGGCCGACAAGCGAGGTGACGTCCAGGCGCTGGGTGCGGTCGTGGACCGATTGTTGGCCTCGGCCCGCTACGGCGAGCGTTGGGCCCGTCATTGGCTCGACGTGGTTCGCTATGCCGAATCCACGGCCAACGATGGCAACGCGGTGATGCGGTATGCCTGGCGGTACCGCGATTACGTCATCAAGTCGCTGAACACCGACAAGCCGTACAACGAATTCGTGATCGAGCAGTTGGCCGGCGACCTGTTGCCGGGAAAGACCGGGCAGGCTCGTGTCGACGCGGTGGTGGCCACCGGCCTGTTGATGCTGGGGCCCAAGGCACTGGCCGAGACCGACAAGGAACAGTCACGACTGGATATCGTTGCCGATCAACTCGACGTGACCGGCCGTGCCTTCCTGGGACTGACCATCGGGTGTGCAAGGTGTCACGACCACAAGTTCGATTCGATTCCCACCGTCGACTACTACTCGCTGGCCAGCATCTTTCGGAGCACCGAGGTGTTCCAGGACGAGAATCGCAATGCGACGATGTTCCAGGAGTGGAATCTTGAGGTCGAGGGGCTCAAGCCGGTGATGGTGATGGCCCCGGTCGAGTTTCGGCCGGTGACGTTGCGGGTCCACCGTCGCGGTGATCGCAAGAATCCCGGGATCTTTGCCCCGCGGCGATTCCTGCAGGTGATCGCCGGGGAAGGACACAAGCCGTTGCGGACCTCCCAGAGCGGTCGACTGGAACTGGCCCGCTGGATCGCCTCGCCAGAGAATCCCCTGACAGCTCGGGTGCTGGTCAATCGTGTCTGGCAGAATCACTTTGGCACCGGGCTGGTTGCCACCAGCGACAACTTCGGTAACCGGGGGACCTTGCCCAGCCATCCCGAATTGCTGGACTGGTTGGCTGCGGATTTCGTCAAGAACGGCTGGAGCATCAAGTCGCTGCACCGCCGGCTGGTGCTGTCGAGCACCTACATGCAGGCCAGTCGCGGAGCAACCGCCGCGTCAGCCGCTGCACGAAAAATCGATCCGGACAACCGGTTGTTGTGGACGATGCCGCTGGAACGACTGGATGCCGAGGCGTTGCGGGATGCTGTCCTGGCCGTCAGTGGCCGACTGGAATTGACCCCGGGTGGCTCGGAAACCGGTGAGTTCCTTTACGAGAGAGGCGAGGTGATTGACGCGAAACGACCGACCTTCCGCCCCAACCGTGTCCGGTCCGATGATCCCTTCTACACTGAGTCTCGACGACGGAGTGTCTTCCTGCCGGTTGTCCGCAACGCGATGCCCGACATCCTCTCGTTGTTCGACGCCGCCGATCCCAACGGGATCGTGGCCCGCCGAAACGACACCACCGTTCCCTCGCAGTCACTGTTTCTACTCAACCATCCGTTCGTACTCGAGAATTCGCGGGCCCTGGCCGGTCGGGTCCTGGCCGCGTCAGTGGTTGACGATCGGGCGCGGATCACCCTGGCCTACCGTCTCGCATTGGGGCGGAACCCGCGTCCTGCCGAACTGGAGCGTGTGTCCGGGTTCCTGGCCGCAAGCGTGGACGGTGAGAAGACAGGGACCCCAAAGGAGAAACGGCTGGTCGCCTGGACCGGTTTCGCTCAGACGCTGTTCTGTCGCAACGAGTTCTTGTACCTGAAGTAGTCGTGATGACACGCAATCCCAATATCCCCATGCTGCATCGTCGCCGGGCGCTGGGTCGCATCGCCTGTGGTTTTGGTGCCACGGCGGCGGCTGCGATGCTGGGTGAAGAGTCGGTGGCCGCGGGCGTCGATCCGATGGCTCCCAAGCGGTCCCATTTTGCGCCGCGGGTCAAGCGGGTGATTTTCCTGTTCCTGCATGGCGGGATTTCTCACGTCGACACGTTCGACGAGAAGCCCGAACTGAGCAGGCGTAGTGGCCAGGCGGTGCCGTTTGAGAAGCCGGATTTTGAGTTCGCCGTGACGGGGAATTTGCTGGGGTCGCCCTGGAAATTTCAGTCACATGGTCAAAGTGGTCTGCGGATCAGCGAGTTGTTTCCCCGGATCGGTTCGGTGATCGACGACATCTGTGTGGTCAACTCGATCAGCGGTGGCAACGAGGTGTCGCATGGTCCGGCTTGCCTGAGGCTGAATACCGGGGACGGCGTGTTGAACCGGCCGAGCCTGGGAGCCTGGACACTTTATGGGCTGGGTTCGGAGAACCGGGATCTGCCGGGATTCATCACCCTGACCCCGTCGATTTACCATGGTGGGACGCAGAACTTCGGCTCGGCCTTCCTGGCGGCCAGTTTCCAGGGGACCAGCATCGGTGATGGCAACGCCGAGTTTCCCAGGACGGCCGCGGTGTCCAATGTCGAGCCCGCCCGTCGCCGTGATGTCCAGAGACGTCAACTGGACCTGCTGGCCGCGGCCAATCGTGATCACCTGTTGGAAACCGGAGCCGACGCGAGGTTGGAGGCGCGAATCCGGGCCTTCGAGACCGCGTTCCGGATGCAAACAGCCATCCCGGAAGTGTTTGACCTGTCGCGGGAGTCGAAGGAGACGCTGGCCTTGTATGGGATCGGTGGAGGGCCGACCGACGAATACGGCCGCGAGTGTCTCCTGGCCCGTCGGCTGGCCGAAACGGGTGTCCGGTTCATCCAGGTCAATCACAGTTACCCTCGCAATTACTGGGACGCACATGGTGGCCTGAGAGCAAACCACGGCAAGAACGCGACGAAAATCGACCAGCCCATCGCGGGGTTGATCACCGACCTGAAACGCCGGGGGCTCTTCGACGACACGCTTGTGGTGCTTGGGACCGAGTTTGGACGCACACCGGCTGCCCAGGGCACCGACGGTCGAGATCATCATCCACATGCCTTCAGCATGTTGTTGGCCGGGGGCGGGGTGCGTGGGGGAATGCGGTACGGCAGGACCGACGACTTCGGTTACTACGTGGCCGAGAACAAGGTTTCGATTCCGGATCTCCACGCCACCATCCTGCACCTGCTGGGGCTGGATCACGAGCGGCTGACATTTCGTCACGCCGGTCGTGACTTCCGCCTGACCGATGTCGAGGGCGAGGTTGTTCGCGAGATCCTGGCCTAGCGGCATGGTGGGCAGGTCGCGGCGACAGCGGAGACCATTGTTGTCCGCCGTTTCCCGGTTTGGCCCAGTTGCGTTGAGGGGCTGGCAATTGAGCGGTTGGCTGTCGGCACTATCATGAATTCCGTACAACTCGATGCCGGGCAGACCAACGACAACAGTGAAAAGCAACACGAGGTCATGATGAGTAGTGAACGCGTTGAGGTGGGGGGCCTGAAGGTCGACCTGGGTTTGTATGAACTGGTCCGCGATGAGATCTCGCCGGGGACCGGTGTCGGTGCCGACGACTTCTGGAACTCACTGGGACAGATCGTGTCGGACCTGGAGCCCAACAATCGCAAGTTGCTGGACCGTCGTGACGAGTTGCAGCAGCAGATTGATGGCTGGCACGCCGAGCGGGCGGGGACCGGATTCAGCGGCGAGGAGGCTCGAGATTTCCTGGCCGAGATCGGGTACCTGGTTGAGGACGACGGCGATTTCGCGATTGAAACGACCAATGTCGATCCCGAGATTGCTCGGATCGCCGGCCCACAACTGGTCGTTCCCGTCGACAACGCCCGGTATTGTCTCAACGCTGCCAATGCCCGTTGGGGGAGCCTCTACGACGCCCTGTATGGCACCGACGTGACGCCGTGGGAAGAGGGAGAATCGACGACGGGTTACGATCCGGCCCGGGGAGCCCGCGTGATCGCGGCCGCCGAAGCGCTGCTGGACCAGCACGTTCCACTGGCCGAAGGCAGCCACTCCGATTCGGTCGGTTACCGGCTGGAACTGTCCGGGGAACGGCAGCAACTGGTTGTCGAACTCCAGGACGGGGCAACCACCGGACTGGCCGATCCCGCGGGACTGGCCGGTTACAACGGTCCACCCGACTCGCCCTCGTGTGTGCTGCTGGTTCACAACGGGTTGCATATCGAGATCGCGATCGATCGTGACAACCCGGTCGGTGCGGCTCATCCGGCCGGCGTGATGGACGTGGTGCTGGAATCGGCCGTGACCACGATCCAGGACTGCGAGGATTCGGTTTCGGCCGTCGATGCCTGCGACAAGCGACTGGTCTATGCCAACTGGCTGGGGCTGATGAAGGGTGATCTCGAGGTGTCTTTCGACAAGGGCGGCCAGTCGGTCACCCGCCGGCTGAATCCCGATCGCAGCTACGATGCTCCCGATGGGGGTGTCCTGACTTTGCCGGGCCGCAGCCTGTTGCTGATTCGCAACGTGGGCATCCACATGTACACCGATGCCGTGACGACGGCCGCGGGTGAGCCGATTCCGGAAGGATTTCTCGACGCGATGATCACCTCGCTGGCGGCCATCCACGACCTGAAGGGACTGGGCACCGTCACGAATTCTCGCTCCGGCAGTGTTTTTATCGTCAAGCCGAAGCAGCACGGGCCTGACGAGGTGTCGTCGACGGTCGAATTGTTTGGCCGTGTCGAGGAGGCGCTGTCGTTGAAACCCGATACGCTGAAGATTGGCATCATGGACGAGGAACGACGCACGACGGTCAACCTGGCCGCCTGCATCCGTGCCGCCCGAAAACGGGTCGTGTTTATCAACACCGGGTTCCTGGATCGGACCGGAGACGAGATTCACACGCTGATGGAGGCTGGGCCGGTGGTCCCCAAGCCGGAGGTCAAGGATGCGGTATGGCTGACAGCCTACGAGAACCACAATGTCGATGTCGGGCTCGCGACCGGGTTCCGGGGTACCGCCCAGATCGGCAAGGGCATGTGGGCGATGCCGGACCTGATGGCGGCGATGCTCGAGGCCAAGAGTGGTCATCCACTGGCTGGAGCCAACACCGCCTGGGTGCCCTCGCCGACGGCCGCGACCCTGCACGCGTTGCACTATCACGAGGTGGACGTGGCGGCCAGACAGGATGAACTGGCCGATCGACAGTCAGCTGCACTTTCCGACGTGCTGACTCCCTGCGTACTGGGTGATCGTCGTCCCGACGCCGATGCGATCGTCCGGGAACTCGACAACAACGTCCAGGGCATACTGGGTTATGTCGTCCGCTGGATCGACCAGGGCGTGGGATGCTCTAAGGTTCCCGACATCAACAACGTCGGCCTGATGGAAGATCGTGCCACGTTGAGGATTTCCAGCCAGCACATTGCCAACTGGCTGCACCATGGACTGGTCACTTCTGACCAGGTGCGGTCGACGTTCGAGCGGATGGCGGCGATTGTCGACGAGCAGAATGCCGCGGACTCCGCCTACGTGCCCATGGCTCCCGGATTCGATGGACTGGCATTCCAGGCGGCACTGGCACTGGTTTTCGAGGGGCGCGAGGAACCCAATGGCTACACCGAACGGGTGTTGACGAGTTTTCGTCGACAGGCCAAGCAGGCGGGTTGATGAAGACATCGGTGACCGGTCGACATATAATCATGAGTCGATCTGAGTGTGACGTCGCGATCGATCCGAGCATTTTCGACTGATATTCGAGGATCCATCATGAGTTCCGGACGCTGGCAACATCCAGGTGTCACTCGTCGTACGGCCGTGCAGGCCGGTGCGATCGGGCTGCTGGGGATGGGTACGAATCATCTGAACGCCCTGCGAGCAGCGGGACCGGAATCCCAGGCGACTCCGGCGACTGCCAAGACGTGCATTTACATTTTCCTGTCCGGTGGCCTGTCCCAGCAGGACAGTTTTGATCTCAAGCCCGAAGCACCCGATACGATTCGGGGCGAGTTCAATCCGATCGACACGGCCACTCCGGGTATCCAGATTTGCGAGCATCTGCCGATGCTTGCCCAGCGAAGTCGCCACTGGGCCCTGGTCCGTTCGCTGACGCACCCGACCAACGGTCACACCCTGGGTCACTATTTCATGCTGACCGGTCGTTCGATCAAGTCGGCCGCATTCAAGGGCGATCGCAAGCCTCGTCCCAACGACTGGCCCTCGATCGCTTCGACCGTCGGTGATGCTGTGCCCCGGTACTCGGCCGGTTTGCCGAACAACCTGCCGCCGGCCGTGATGCTACCCGAGAAACTGGTGCACTGGTCCGGTGGAACCATCCCGGGTGCTTTCGGTGGACAGATGGGATCTCACCGTGATCCCTTCATCATCGAGGCGACCCATTATGGAGATCCGTTCTGGCGGGGAGCCTATCCCGAGTACACCTTTCACCAGTTGCCGATGAAGAAGGCGACTTCGACTCCGCCCAAGGTCTTCCAGGCTCCGAGCCTGAAACTGCCCGGTGAAGTCAGCGGTGGCCGTTTTGGCAATCGACTGGACCTGTTGACCACCATTGACCGCCAGCGCGAGGCTCTCGAAGAATCGGCCGCGGGCCAGTCCTATGACCTGCACCGCCAGAGTGCGATTTCGCTTTTGGCCAGCCAGGAGGTGCGTCGAGCGATCGATGTCACCACCACCGATGCGAAGTTGCAGGAACGTTATGGCCGCAACAGCTTTGGTTGGAGCCTGTTGATGGCCTTCCGGTTGGCCCAGGCGGGAGTGCCGATGGTCCAGGTCAACCTGGGAAACAACGAGGGGTGGGACACCCACGGCGAGGCTTTCTGGCGGTTGCGAGAGAAGTTGCTGCCACCAACCGACCGGGCCCTCTCGGCGTTGCTGGACGACCTGGACGACAGTGGCCTGCTCGATTCGACCATGATCGTGATGGGTGGAGAATTTGGCCGCACGCCGAAGCTCTCGACCCTGCCGGAACACTACAAGGAAGCTGGCCGGGATCACTGGGGCGCGGTCCAGACACTGTTCTTTGCCGGTGGTGGCATTCGAGGCGGAAACGTCGTCGGGTCATCCGACAAGATCGGTGGCTACCCGGCGTCGGATCCGCAGAAGCCCGAGAACATGGCGGCGACGATCTACAGTGGCCTGGGTATTCCGCGGGATGCGGTCTGGCAGGACGAGGTCGACCGCCCGCACAACATCTATTTCGGGCAGCCGATCGCCGGGCTGCTCTAGACCATGTCGCAATCCATCGGGGGCTGGCACTGGCCATCGGCCGTGTGCCGGTCCCCGTTTTCAATTCCCCTGGAACTCAGACACGGATGCCGGCGGTAAGCTGGCCGGCCAACGCACACCATGACCGACACCTCTCGCTCCATCAGCGTCGCCGTGATCGGTGGCGGCATGTTCTTTGACGACATCATTGGCCAGAGCTTCAAGGACCTGATGCGGGGTGGGATCGCCGGCACGCTGACGTCGATTGGCATGAGCCACCTGGCCGCCGACGTGGCTGACGTCCAGATCGATCTCTGTGCGGTGGGAACCCGCAGCGAATCAAGCGGGACGGCCGGCCGGATTGTCGACTGGTTCGCCGGCGAGTTTTCCGATCGTCAGATCGAGGCGTGTTACGGTGAGACGGTCTGGAACGACATCATCCAACGCCATCAGCCCGACGTGCTGTTCGTCGCCACGCCCGATCACCTGCACACCGATCCGATCATGGCGGCCCTGGAAGCGGGCTGTGATGTCATCACCGAAAAACCGTTGTGCCTGACGTGTGAGGAAGCGGACCGGATCATTGCCGCGGCCCGGCAACACGACCGCATCGTCGCCGTTGACATGCACAAGCGGTATGACCCGTTTGTCCGCGACATGATGATGAACTCCGAGGCGAAGTACGGCCCGATCAACCGGGTGAGAACGGTGCTCGAGGAACCGTTGGAGGTCAGCACCGAGATCTTTGCATGGGCGGAGCAGAGCAACCCGTTCACCTACGTCGGTTGTCACTGGCTGGACGTCGTACACCACTACCTGGGGGTCAAGCCACGCAGCGTCTTCGCCACGGGGCAGAAGACCCTGCTGGAGCATTGGGACGAGCACCATGTCGAGGTGGCCAGGCGGCTGGGGGTCGAGCCGTCGAGTTTCAAACGTCAACACGCCATCCGGACCTGGGACAGCATCGACGTGGCGGTGACCTATGACAACGGGATGCGTGGCGATTACAGCAACAACTGGATCAACCCGGCCGAGTTCGAGGGTGCGGTCAACCAGGAGATCGAGTTGTACGGGATCTATGGCCGCGGGATGGTCGACCAACAGGACCGGGGTTTTCGCGAGGCGATCATCGGGGATGGATCCCGGACCCGGAATCCGTCATTTGGCGGCCGTTTCCAGCACCAGGGTGGCGAACTCGAGATCTTCGGGTATGGCAAAGCCTCGATCGCCGCGGGGCTGCTGGCGATCATCCGCCGTCGCGTTCTGGGCGAATCACTCGAATCGCTCGACGAGACTTACCCGACGGCGGCCAGCCAGCGAAACGTGGTGCAGGTGGCCGAGGCCGCTGAAGTGGTCGCCCAAAAGAACCTCGAACACTTCACGGCGGGCCGCGGGACGCCGGTGACCGCCCTGTTGAGCGACACGACGATCGAGATTCTCGAACCAGGGACCTAGACACTCATGACGGCATGCCGTTGGACACCGCGTGGTCCCTTCTGCCCGGTCCGGGCATTCACCGCGACCGTTTCGGCAGCACTGGTGCTGACCGCCATTCTCGGTACGGCCGCCGCCAATGAAGACAAGGCCGCACCGGCACGACCGGTTCACATCGTCACCCTGGGTGATTCGATCACCAAGGGGGTCCGGTCGGGGGTGACCGACAAGCAGACCTTTGCTGCGTTTTTGGACGCGGGCTTGAACGAGTCCCGGAAACTGGTCCGCGTGACGAATGTCGGGATTGGTGGCGAGCGGACCGACCAGGCGTTGAAGCGGTTGTCGACTGTCCTGGCGCTCAAGCCGGATTTCGTGACCATCATGTATGGCACCAACGACAGCTTTGTGGATCGTGGCGAAACCGCAAGCCGGCTGTCTCGAAAACAGTACCGCGCCAACCTGGTGCGGTTGATCACCGAATTGCTCAGCCGGGGCATCACGCCGGTGTTGATGACCGAGCCACGATGGGCTGACGACGCAAAGCCCAACGGAGCTGGTGAACATCCCAACGTGCGGCTCGAGAAGTACGTTGAGGCGTGTCGCGAAGTGGCCGCCAGTTGGCGGGTGCCGCTGGTCGATCACTTTGCCAATTGGAGCGAAGCGAGACAGGACGGGGTGACGTTGCGGGACTGGACCACAGATGGGTGTCATCCCAATCCCGTCGGTCATCGGGTCCTGGCCAAGGCGATCCTGCCAGTTCTCGCGGCACCAATTGGCCACGCTGCCCGGATTCGAAAACGGATGGAACGAAGCCGGCAGCCGGTTCGTGTTGTCTGTTTTGGTGACAGCGTGACGGGTGTCTATTACCACACCGGCAGCCGACGGGCCTACACGGCCATGCTCGGGTTGGCTCTCCAGGCGGCTGTGCCCGGTGTGCGGATCCAGGCCATCAATGCTGGCATCAGTGGTCACACGACTGCCAACGGGCTGGCGAGGATCGACAAGGACGTACTGGCTCACAAGCCGGACATCGTCACCGTGATGTTCGGGCTCAATGACATGACCGGTGTGTCGCTGGTCGATTATCGGAAGAACCTGGTGACGATAGTCGAGAAGTGTCGGACGATCGGCGCCGAGGTTGTCCTGGCGACTCCCAACAACGTGATCGATACCCCGCGACGTCCGACCGGTCGGCTGGTCGAATACTGTGATGTTGTCCGGTCGGTGAGCCGCGAGTTGAAAGTGCCGGTGTGCGATTGCTATCGCGGATTTGACGCGATGCGGCATCGCGATCGGGATGACTGGCGGCTGTTGATGAGTGACCAGATCCATCCGAACATGGATGGCCACCGCCGGATCGCCCGGCACCTCGCCCGGTCAATCGCCGGTCGGGCTGTCGACCTGGCGGATGTCCATCCCATCCAGCCGGGGATCCCCCGCACGTTGTCACTGTTGAAGGCGGGACAGCCGATTCGGGTGCTGGCGATGCCGCCCTACGATGTGTCGATCGTCGGCGTGCTGCAGAAATTGCAACCGGGTGCCAGGGTCAAGGTGACGCGTTGGCCGATCCAGGGGCAGTCCTTGAAGGCGATCGAGCGGGATGCCTCGAAACGGGTCCGGCCCATGAAACCCGATCTCGTGCTGGTGGCCGTGCCGCGGTCAGCTGTCGCCAAGTCGGGCGAGGAGTTCATCTCGTCCTACTCGTGGATCATGAACTATTCGCTCAGTTACTCGCACCAGCAGTGGGACTGCGTGGTGATTCATCCGTCGGTGTCCGAACCTGACAGCAACGACACCGCCCGCGGTGCACTGGTTCGTCGACTGGTCCGTGCACAGGACTTGCACCTGGTGGACCGTCCCCGGGACAGCCGGATCCCGGCAAAGCAGATTCTTGAGGATTGGTTTAGCCAACAGTTGATGTCAAAATCGAAGTGAAGGTCTGTCCGACGAAGCGTGTCTTCGGAGCAGCGTGGAAATGCAGCGGATTTGTTTCTGGCGACGGTTGTTCGTCCAACTGGCAGCTGTTGTGTTGCTGGTCATGGTCAACTTGCCGGCCGAAGCGGCTGATCGGGCGGCGGAATTGCAGCGGTTCGAGGCGAAAATTCGTCCGCTGCTGGTGAGTCGCTGTAGCAAGTGCCACTCGGGTCCGAAGGCCAAGGCCGGGCTGGACCTGTCCCGGGTTACCGGGTTGATGAATGGAGGTCGGTCGGGACCGGTTGTCGTGCCGGGGAATCCGACCGGCAGCCTGTTGATGCAGGCCATTCGTCGCCAGGGAAAGGGACGCATGCCGCCGGACGCACCGCTGGATGGTGCACAGATCCTCGAGTTGGTGACCTGGATCAAAAATGGTGCGGTTGTTCCCAGTGCGGGAGACAAGGGGACCCGTGAAAACGGGAACACGATCACCAGCGATGACCGTGACTGGTGGTCGTTCCGATCGTTGGCCCCGGGGCAGGTGCCCAGCGTGCCGGGTGATCGATGGTCCCGGACACCAATCGATCGGTACGTCCTGGCGCGGCTGACACAGGAGAAACTGGCTCCCTCACCGGATGCTGATCGCCGGACCTGGATCCGCCGTGCCACTTTTGACCTGTGGGGTTTGCCTCCCACTCCCGAGGCGGTACGGGCCTTCGAGGCAGATCACGCTCCCGGTGCATTCGCCCGGGTTGTGGACCGCCTGCTGGCTTCGCCGCGTTATGGAGAGCGATGGGCCCGGCACTGGTTGGACATCGTCCGCTACGCCGACACCAACGGTGGTGGATTCGACTACGTCTACCCCAACGCCTGGCGTTATCGCGATTACGTGGTTCGCGCTTTCAATCGAGACACGCCCTACGACAGGTTCCTGGTCGAGCAACTCGCCGGTGACCTGCTGAAACCCTCGAAAGAGGACCAGCGTGAGGTCGATCGTTTGCTGGCCACGGGCATGCTGACCCTGGCGCCCAAGGGCCTGGGCGAACAGGACAAGGAACTGATGGCCATGGACGTTGTCGATGACCAGATCGACGTCCTGGGCCGCTCCTTGATGGGACTGACATTGGCCTGTGCCCGGTGTCACGACCACAAGTTTGATCCGGTGCTGACATCCGACTACTACGCCCTGGCGGGAATTTTTCGCAGCACGGTGTCGGTGCGAGATATGAACAAGAATCCCTCGTACTGGCCCGAGCAAACGCTGGAGGCCCCGTCGGTCAGCCGGGCACGCAAGCGACATGCGGAGCAGACCAAGGCGGTGGCGGCGGCGATTTCCAAGATCACCACGGCTGCCAACAAGCGGTTGATCGATGACGCGCGAAAACGGTTGCCTGAATACCTGTTGGCGGCCGCGGCAATCTATCACACGCGGGGAGATCGACCGGCGGTGGCCCATTGGGCTTTTGACGAGCCATCGGGAACAAACGTTTCGGCCACACCCGGCCCCGGCGGTCGCCTGGTCAATCTCTCGGCCAAGATGGGGGATCCGGTGCCCCGTCGGATCGATGACGGGCGAATTGGTCGGGCATTGCGATTTGCGACCGGGCAGGTTGTGGAGATTGATCGCTCGCAACTGAAGCCGTTGTCCTTCGGAAAGGACGGGGACTTCAGTGTCGCGATCTGGATTCGTGCCCCGAAGGGGTACAGTCCCAGCTCGGCCGATTCGATCGTATCGGCGACATTCAAGACGAAGGACATCTGGTTCATTGCCCTGCGTCCGGGCCCTTACAAGGGTGTGTATCTCAGGCACTACGACGACAAAAAGGGAGCGGTGGACATCACGCCGTCCACCGATCAACTCCCGCTGTTGACCGATGGCAAGTGGCACCACCTGGTCGTGACGTCCGACCGCGATGCCGATGGGGTCATGTACATCGACGGCAAGGTGGTTGGTCGCAAGGCGATTGGGACGGTCAGTTCGGCTTCGGATTATGGTGCGCCGGTGTCGTTGCAACTGGGAGCCACGTATCGCAGTTTTGCCGGTGATCTGGATGACGTGGCCATCTGGGACCGGGTTCTTGATGCGGCCGAGATCACTCGCCTGTTTCAAGAGGGGGGACGTGCCGAGGGACCACGTGATGTTGCGGCCGTCGAGCGAAAACGACCTCGGCAGGACGGGGCTCCGTCGGTGGAAGAGTTGCTGAAGCGGAATCGTCTGGTCCCCAGTTTTGCACAGCGGCTGTCCCGAGAGATCCTGGCCTCGGCTGGACAAAAAACGTTACCGCTGCATCGATTGACTCTCGAGTTGCCTGAGAGTGTCGACCAGGTCAGGTCCCGGGTCGATCTGGACAGCCCCGAGTTGGTCAAGCGATTGGCGGCCAAGGACGGTCCGCTTGTTCCTGGACCCGATGCCCGGGCGTTTTATCCTCCCGGCGAACGGGAACAACTGTCCGACCTGCAGACGCAATCCAGGAAATTGGCGGCCACCGTCTTTCCCAGGTTGGCCTCGGCCATGGTTGCCTTCGACGACAAGAAACCCGCCGACCTGCGGATCCACGTGGCCGGGGACAACCGTCGACTCGGTGACGTTGTCCCCCGGGGCTTCCCGGTTGTTTTGCTGGATCCGGATCGGTCCGATGCAAAGATTGCCGCGGGGACCAGCGGACGGCTTGAACTGGCACGCTGGCTCACGCGTCCCGAGCATCCACTGACGGCCCGGGTGCTGGTCAACCGCGTCTGGGGGTGGCACTTTGGCGAGGGGCTGGTGAGGACTCCGGACAACTTTGGTCAATTGGGCGAGGAACCCTCACACCCACGGTTGCTGGACCACCTGGCGGCGACGTTTCTCCGTGACGGCTGGTCACTGAAGCGACTGCATCGACGAATCATGCTCTCGTCTGTCTACCGGCAGGCGAGCACATCACGCGAATCGGCCATGGTCGTGGACGCCGACAACCGTTTGTTGTGGCGGATGAGCCGTCGTCGTCTCGAGGCGGAACCATTTCGTGACGCAATGCTGGCGGTTGCTGGTGGACTGGATTCCCAGATGTTTGGGACCTTTCAGAAATGGAAACCAAAACTATTCAGCGTCGACGACTCCAACAGCGAAATCGCCAATTTCAAGACGCGGCGACGCAGCCTCTACATGCCTGTCGTGAGGACGACATTGCAGGAGATGATGGAGTTGTTTGACGTGGGAGATCCCAACTCGATCAATTCGCGACGTACCAACACCACCGTGCCTCACCAGGCGCTGTTCCTGCTGAACAACGAATTTGTACAGCAGCGAGCCCGGGGATTGGCTGACCGGGTGCTGGCTCATTCCGGGGACGAGGGCCTTCAGATCGAGCGGGCATGGTGGCTGGTGCTGTCGCGGCCACCGACTTCGGTTGAAAGATCACGGGCCGTCGAGTTTTTGGCCGGGGCCCGGAAAACGGCGGGAGGCAATTCCCGGCGGGCCTGGACATCTCTGGCCGGAGCTTTGTTTAGCCTCAACGAATTCCTTTTTGTAGACTAGAACGCTATGAAAGCTCTTGGATCCATCACCCATCGTGAATTGTCTGGGCTGAGTCGCCGCGAGTGGTTGTCTCGTGCCGGTTGTGGGTTTGGTGGATTGGCGCTTTCGGCATTGACCACGTCCGAATCGTTGGCGGCCGGGACCTCCGTGGGTCCCTTGCAGACCCATTTTCCGGCACGAGCCAAGCGGGTCATCTTTCTCTACATGCACGGTGGGTGTTCCCACATCGATTCGTGGGACCACAAGCCGTCGCTGATTCGCCGTGATGGGGAACCGTTGCCGGACTCCGTCAACACCGGTCGGAACAAGTTCAACCAGAGCCTGCAGAAAATCATGCAGCCGGCCTGGAAGTTCCGCCAACACGGGGAGAGTGGCCTGTGGGGCAGTGAACTGTTTCGCGAGACCAACACGCGGATGGACGATCTGTGTTTCCTGTACTCGATGTACAGCAACAACAATGCACACACTCCCGCGACCCTGGAACTGCACACCGGATCGCAGTCATTGATGCGACCGAGCATCGGGTCGTGGGTCAATTACGGCCTGGGTTCGATGGCCGATGACCTGCCGGGATTTGTCACCATCTGTCCGCCTCTGACTTATGGTGGCCAGCGGAACTTTGGGTCGGCATTCCTGCCGGCTTCCAACCAGGGCACGATGATCGGCACCAACCGCTTGCCGGTGAAGCAGTCGCGGATTCGGAATATCCGCGCGGCCAGTTCGGCAACCGAACAGCGGCGTCTGATTGATTTCATTTCGGCCTCCAACCGGGAACAGCAACAGGCTGGTGCCGACAGCACGCTGGAGGCCCGGATCGCTTCCTTCGAATTGGCGTTCCGCATGCAACAGGCGGTGCCCGAGGTGATGGACCTGGAGAAGGAATCACAGGCGACTCACAAGTTGTACGGCATCGACAACAAGACCACCGAAAACTACGGACGCGAGTTGTTGCTGGCCCGGCGGCTGGTCGAACGTGGTGTCCGGTTTGTTCACGTGGCTCACACCGGCGGCCGTGGCGGTCGGTGGGATCAGCACTCCAATCTCAAGGGGGCGCATGAAACCAACGCCCGCAGTTGTGACAGGCCGATTGCTGGCCTGATTGCCGACTTGAAACAGCGGGGGCTGCTCGAGGAGACGCTGGTCGTCTGGAGCACCGAGTTCGGACGCACACCCGAGCGACAGGGTGGCAATGGCCGCGGTCACCACGCCCAGGGGTTCACTTTCTGGCTGGCCGGTGGCGGCGTGAAGTCGGGGTTCGGGTACGGGGCGACCGACGAGTTCGGTTATCACGCGGTCGACCGACCGGTCAGTATTCATGACCTGCACGCGACGATCCTGCACGTGCTGGGGCTGGATCACACCCGGTTGACCTATCGCTATTCGGGCCGAGATTTCCGCCTGACCGATGTCCACGGACGTGTGCTGCACGACGTGTTGGTCTGAAAACGCGTCCCCGCTCCTTGCCCCGTCGCGTCAGGACGCCTCGCGGGCGACGATGTGGTGCTGGTGCTTGACGGTCGATTTGCTGACGACAAGCCGTGGCCGTTTGGCGAACGCCCCGGCGACTGACGTCGCACGGTCGTGGTCGTATTGACCACCGTGGGCGTGGAGCAGGTACCTGAGAGCAAGGGGTGCGCCGCGTTTTAAGACCCGGGATTGTGTACGGCAGATGCCGGCCCCCATCCATCCGTCCTCGCGGACGTGCCAACGAGACGGATAGCTGGCATTCCCGGGATGATCGAAATAGGTGATCCCCTCGGTTTTGTCACCCGGCACCGGGCCGCTGTAGTCGACCCAGCGACTGGCGTTGCCGAAGATCGCTTTTTCGTGAATGCGGCCTTCGCTGTCGGTCAGGGTGCCGCCACCGAAGTGCTCGGAGATGTTGGCGGCGACTCGGACAGCAAGAAAACCGAAATTCGTTTGGCCCAGTTCAAGCGTTTCGGCCGTGGGGGTGAATGTCGACTGCAATTCCAGGAACGACTCGCCATCCGGACCGGGTCGGACCGCCGCCACCAGTTCTTGCTGGATCAGTGGGTGGGGTTCATGCCCGTCATACCATCCCAGTTGCATGGCCAGCACCGCCTCCTCGTCACCGTCACGGTAGGCCAGCCACTGTTGTTGCCCGATCCGTGCCTCGGTGTTGTTCGACCAGAAATCGATGCCCAGGACCTTGGCATGAGCAAACCAGATGGATCGATGGTGGTCGTGATCGGGAGCACCCGGGTGCCCCATCCGTGTCAGGGAGTGTCCGGAGGGCCCATTGAATGGGTAGAAGAATGGTCGTGGGGCATTGGCTCCGAAATGCCAGCGAACACGTTCGGTGTTGTCGATTTCGACGGAGACCTGCTCGGCCGGAAGTGGGACAATTCGACAGCGAGGTAGCGGCATGGAAGTGGATCCTGCTCGGAAGGCGAACGGATCAAGTAGGGCATGCCCGGCTGGCCTTTTCAACGCCAACGACGTGTCCTGGCCCCGGGGGTCTGCCCTGAAGTGAAGTCCATTTGTTGCCGATCCCATCAGTGGGTAGAATCCCTGTGGAGAAGAGGACCAACTTCATGACGCAGCCCCAATCAATAGCATCGTCCGGATGCGACGGATTCCGTGCGTGGCAACGGATCACGCGTCGTGAGGCATTGCGGATTGGTGGATTGGGCGGCGCCGGATTGACCTTGCCGGAGTTGTTTCGTGGCCGGGATGTGGCCGCCGCCGATGGCACGCGTCGCAGTTTTGGGCGGGCCAAGACGGTGATCATGATGTTCTTGCATGGGGGGCATCCCCAGCAGGAAACCTTCGATCCGAAACCGGAAGGACCTTCAGCGGTTCGAGGTGAATTCGGGGCTATCGCGACCAGCCTGCCGGGTGTCCGGTTCAGCGAGGTGTTGCCGCGGACGGCGCAGATGGCCGAACGGTTGGCCATCGTCCGTTCGATGAGTCATGAGAATCCAAACCACGTGCAGGCTTGCCTGCCCGCCCAGACCGGGCACGTGCACCCTCGCGAGTTTCGGTCTCGTGGCGATTTCCCTCCTTCCGGCACCGACTTTCCTCCCGTGGGAGCTGTGCTGGACGCCGTCCAACCGGTGCGGGGGGATTTGCCGACCTGGGTGCGCATCGGGCCTCTCATGCGCCGCGGTAACGGGACCGTGTTGCACGGCCAGTTGCCGGGGTTGCTTGGAGCACGTCACACCAGCTTTGTTGTCGATCAATCCCTGACGGCGCCCGATGTTCGGATCGAGGCGATCCGACCCAACGACGACCTGACCTCGTTGCGGCTGACCGGGCGTCGCGACCTGCTGTCTCAGTTCGATCAGCAACGCGGTTTGATTGATGAGATCGCCCGGGCCCAGAATCTCGACAGTTTCTACCAGCGGGCCTTCAACCTGCTGGCTTCGCCTCGGACCCGCAATGCGTTTGCACTCTCCAGCGAGAAGCAGTCCCTGCGGGACCGTTATGGCAAGACGGAGTTTGGGCAGAGGTGCCTGTTGGCCCGGCGGTTGGCCGAGGCGGGGGTTCCGCTGGTCAATATCAGTTATTGCCATACTCCCCGTGGCAGTTGGGACACCCACAGCCGAAATTTCTCCAAGATGAAGGACGCGTTGGCTCCGACGCTTGACCAGTCCCTGACCGCACTGATCGAGGATCTTGATCAGCGCGGCATGCTCGAGGAGACGCTGGTGGTGGTCAACGCCGAATTCGGGCGGACACCCAAGATCAACAAGAGCGCCGGTCGCGATCACTGGCCGTGGGTCTATTCGCTGGCGATGGCCGGTGCGGGTGCCAACGCGGGGACCATTCACGGGGCCTCGGATGATTCGGCCGCCTATCCCGCCGCGAATCCGCACGACCCCAAGGACTTCGTGGCGACGCTGTACCACCTGCTGGGAGTGCCGCCGGAGACGACGATCAATGATGCCACCGGCCGACCGCACCACGTTGTGATCGGTGAGCCGATCTGGCCGTTGATCGCCTAGTGGCTAGCGACGGGTCACCACTCGGGGTGCGATCAGTGCCTCGAGGTGCGGGATGTCGAACTGTTCGAGCAGCCCAAAGCAAAACAGTTCCGGGGCCCGGTTGACTCCCAGTTTTGAGTCGATCACCTGCTTGAGACTCTTGTAGCAGCCGTGCAATTGCACGTCGGCGATCGCACCAGGTTCCAGTCCTCCGGCGACCAGCGCGGCGACTGACGTGCGGGGGCCCACTGCGATCAGTCGCGTCGGGTGTTCGTGCTGCCTGTGGATCCACCGGGCGACGGCCTGAAGTTGTCGGGACTGCAGGCCCAGTGCCCGTTCGCCAACCGTCGCGACAGTCAGGGCAAACAGGAAGTCGTGCCGTCCAATGGACGATTCACCGAGATAAAACGGGTCGATGGCGATGACCCGGTGTCCCTGTGCAAGGAGTTCTTCGGCCACGCTGGCCGCCGAGGTGCGTCCCTTGTCGGCGAGCAGGATCGCTGTCGTCTTCGGCTTGCCCCGGACCAGTTCCACGACGGGAACGGTCCATTCCCCCCCCAGTTTCAGTTTCCAGAGCAGGGCCCGGGTCTGGCCTGCTCCGTCACCGTCAACCTTTTCATCAACCAGCGAGGCCCCCAGTGTCATGGGCTGTGATCGAATCACCTGGGCCAGTCGTTGCCGGGCGTCGACTTGCCATTGTTTTCGTGCTTCGGGTCCGTCATCGGCCGAGGGGACCCGGGGGCCGCGGGGCAGCCTGGTTGAGATGTCTCGTGCCAGTGAGACGAAGGTGGCGTTGTCGTCAGGAATCGTGACGAACAACTGTTCCTTGGTCTTCAACTCGTCGGTGACATCGATTTCCCTGGCATCGTAGTCGGTCCGATCGGCGAAGAAATGGGCCCCGAACATGCGATAGAGTGCCTCGCGATTGTCTCGACCGAAATTGTGGTTTCCCGGTGAGAAGTTGACGTGGGCCCAGAGGTTCTTGCGTTTCCCGTAGAGTTTGAAGATGGGCCGGGCGGCGGCGAGTAGTGGTGGCAGAGCGTGTCCGGCAGCAAAACAGCAGTTGTCGGTGGCGTTGAAAGTCAACAACGTGGCCCGTGGGGCCATCATCGCCGTCAGGTGCGAGTAATCGGCCACCGTGGCCATATCGCAGGGGGTTTGTTCGGAATCACCGAGATCCGAGAAATTGTGGTTGCGGGTCAGGAAACTGGAGTAACCGGCGACGGGATCCGAGAGAGTGACCCGGGTGTCGAGTGCGCTGATGGTGATCGTTTGCCAGCCACCACCAGAGAGGCCGGCGACGGCGACTCGCCGGGGATCAGCATTGGGGTGCGCCAGCAACAGGTCGATCCCGCGGGACATCGATAGGTAGAACGGGGCCAGGCCACTGGTGCCGCAGAGGTCGAGTTGGTTCATCAGGTAGTGGCCATATTCGGGCTTGTGCAACTGTCCCATGCCGAGCCATTCGACATTGAGTGCGAGCATGCCGCGACGGGCCTGGTTGATGCAGCGAATCTGCTTGTAATCGGCCGCCTTGCCATTGGGACGGTCGTGACCGTTTACGTTAAGTACCACCGGGATGCGACCGGATGTCTTGGTGAGTCCTTCGGGTTCGTAGAGCAACGCCGGGATCCAGAGCCCGGGCAGGGCCTCGAAGCGGACCTTGCGGATCCGGTATCCCGGACCGCCGGGGATCGTTTCCATCCACTGCACGCTCGACTTGCTCTTCCGCCACCGGGACGCTTCGCCGCGGAACACGACCTCGTCGAGCATTCGTTGTCGGATCAGGCTGGCCCGGGCTTCCCAGTCGGCCTTCGATTCGATGACCGGCATCGGAGGCACCCGGCTCCCCGTGAACGAAATCACTTCCTGCAGTGGTGTGCCGGGCCCAAGTATCTTGTTTTGCAGCAGTTGCTTGACGCCGGCGTATGACGCTGGAACCTGGAGCAGGGCGATGAAGAGGGCCGCCTGGGTGAGACGCAACAGGTACATCGAGACCACCTCGCAGTGTGAGTCCATATCTCCGGTGCGACGTCAAGGAGTCGCGACCGCGGAGTGATTGTGGTCACTCGAAGCGGGTGGCTGCAAGCGGGGCACTGTCTGAAGAAAGTGAGACCCCCTCGCAGACCGGCAGGCGGGCTCAAATCGGCTGTTCGGGACGCCGATGTGCCATCACCTGTCGTCTGCGAAGGGCCCGTCCCCCCCGACGAACTTCGCTGGCCGGCCGGAAGGCCGTTTGACGAAGGTCGCCCGGGTCATCGCCTGAAGCCGGAGCGTGACCAAAGGTGGGGGGAAGGAGAATGTGTCTGTGGAATCAGGGGCGAGTCGTGGGGTTACGGTTGTGCGTCACCGGTGTCTTGTTGTTCTTGCCTCTGCTGGTAGGCACGATCGGTGTTGTAGAGCAGGAATTCGGGGCCGGCCGGGTGATACTGGACGTCGTCCTCGAGATAGTAGCCCGAGGGCAAGGTTTGTCCGCCCACGGTGGTTTGACAACCGGTCAATCCACTAAATCCGATGGCGGCCAGCAGGACAAACCCACTAGCGAGACGTTTGCTGGAAGTCTTCATACGGTGTCTCGATTCTGGCTGTTGTTGGAGCCGTCCGACTCGATCAACAAATGAGGAGTGGCCGTTAAGAGAGATCGGCCACTACAACCAGAATCTTCGGCAAAACCGGCAAATTTTAACAGGCCGGCCAACAATCATCCGGGTCAGGCGTTCTTGAACACCCGCTGGAGTTCCTCGAGCGACGTTGTGCCATCGGCGACAAGTCGCATGGCGTCCTTCTGCAGCGTGAGCATTTCACTCTGCCGTGCCAGGGCGCGGACGGCGGCGACATCGCCACCGGAGGCAATCAGTTGCTGAATGGCCTCGTTCACCTCGATCAGTTCAAAGATCGCCGTGCGGCCGTTGTATCCGGAGTCGTTGCAGGTGAGGCATGGCTCCAGTTCTTCGCCCTGCTCGGCCATCTCCTTGGTGATTCGAGCCTTGCGGTACAACACGGGGATGTCTTCGGGGTCCAGTCCGATCTTTTTCAGCAGGGCTGGGTTGGGCTTGTAGGCTTCCTTGCAGTCTTCGCAGAGTCGGCGGATCAGCTTTTGGCTGATGGCTGCACAAGTTGACGCGGCTGCCCGAGCCGGGTCGCCGAGCCATTCGGACCATTGCAAGAGGCCTGCTGCGGCGTCCTTGGCTGTCAATTCGGTCATGATCGTGCACTTGTCCAGGAAGCCGGCAATCACCTCGGCGGTTTCGGCATCCTGGATCGGGTCCACGAGGATCACGTCGGGTTCGATGCGGACACACCGTCGCAGCGATTCCTGCAGATCGTCTTCGGGATTGGTTTCGAAAGCCGTGATGTTGATCAATTCTCGTCCCTGGGTGTCACCGATGGTCTGGATATCACGGAGATAGGCATCCAGGCCACGGATCGCGGCGTAGAGCGTTGTCGTGACACCCGTGCGCGACGGGCCACAGGCGATGAAGAGTTTCTGACCCTGTCCGGTCAGTTCCCGGATCTGCGCCTTCAACTCGGCGGTCATCCCGATGTCTTCGGGGCGATCGAGTTGTTCATCGAGGTTCTGGATGTGGACAGTCAACCGCTCGACGCCACCGGAGAGTGGTTGCGTGTGGACTTGCAGTTCGAATTCGTCGCTCCCCAGCGACGCCTTCACTCCACCGACCTGTGGCTGGCTTCGCTCACTGGACTTGATGCCGGCGAGCACCTTGGTCATCTGGGTCATGGCATGTGCGCGCTGCCGTGGGATTCGTCCGGCGGGTACCGGGATCCCGTCGATCAGGAAGCCGATGGTGGCCCGATCGCCCTTGGGATCGATTCGAACGGTCTCGGCTCGTCTCGTCACCGCGTCGGTGAAGAGTTCCTTGACGGGCTCGAAGGCGACGCGGACGAGTTTCTGGTTGGCTTCCACATCGAAGGGCACACTGTTGGTCGCCCCCTGGAAGCGAATCAGTTCGACCTCAAGATCCTCGTCGGATCCACCGCCCTTGTTCTTGCCCTTCTTGCCGAACTTGAAGATCACCGTCAGTCTCCGGGGGGCGCATGATCCGCTGAGTGGTCGATTTTGCCAAGTCAGACGTCGGTCGACAACAGGCCGTAGCCAATTAGAGTCGACTTGAGGTCGGTGAGTTCACTGTCGCCCAGTGGAGTCATCGGAAGGCGGACTTCGCCAGAATCTCTCCCGAGCAGGTTCATGGCCGCCTTGATCGGAATCGGATTGGTTGCCAGTCCGAGCAGGTCCCGGCACAGTGGGAACAGGCGGGCGTGCCATGCAGTCGCCTCGGCCATGTCCCCGTTCTGGAAGGCCACGAGCATCGCCTTGACATCATCGGGAATGATGTTGCCCACCACCGAGACGACACCGCTGCCTCCAATTGACAGTAAGGGCAGGGTCAGGCTGTCGTCACCAGAGAGCACGGTCAGGTCCGAGATGGCCAGGACCTGTGAGGCCTGGTCCATGGACCCGGTGGACTCCTTGACGGCGACGACGGTTTCGAGTTCGCCGATCCGGGCGATCGTCTCGGCTTCCATGTTCTTGGCGGTTCGTCCGGGGATATTGTAGAGCACGATTGGCAGGTCGACTGCCTCGGCGACAGCCTTGTAATGCTGGTAAAAGCCCTCCTGTGTGGGCTTGTTGTAGTAGGGGGCGACCATCAGCGCCGCGTCGGCTCCGACGGATTGCGCAAACCGGGTCAGGCGAATGGCCTCCGACGTGCTGTTGGATCCGGTGCCAGCCATGACGCGGACCCGGCCGGCGGCCTGCTCACAGACGACCCGGATAATCTGCTCGTGCTCGTCATGTGACAGCGTGGGACTCTCGCCGGTGGTTCCCACGGGGCTGACGCAGTCGGTTCCACTCTCGGCGTGAAAATCGACAAGTGCCCTCAAGGCCGGTTCATCGATTTTTCCGTCGGCGAATGGAGTCACCAGTGCCACGGTCAAGCCGGCAAATTGGTCGCCCTTGCTTCCCATTGTCTCCCTTTTCCACATCTGTGGAGAGTGTTGGCGGTTGGACGTGGTCGACGATCGGTCGCTTTCCGACACTCTCTCGTCGGGTTTCTAGCGGTTCTTCCAGTCGACGCCACTGGCCGCGGCCAGGGACAGTTCCAGAGCGTGTGTGCCGTCGCGGCCATGGCCCTGGGCCTGCAGGCCCAGGTACAACTGGTGCGAGAGTGCCAGTCCCGGGAGCGAGAGTCCCAGGGACTTGCCTTCTGACAACGCGATGCTCATGTCCTTGATGAAGTGCTCGACGAAGAAACCGGGGTCGAAGTTGTTGTCCATGATGCGGGGACCAAGGTTCGACAGTGACCAACTGCCGGCGGCACCGCTTCCAACCGATTGCAGAACGGTCGGAAGATCCAGGCCCGCTTTCTGTCCGTACAACAGGGCTTCGCAGACGCCGATCATGTTGGTGGCGATCAGAATCTGGTTGACCATCTTGGTGTGCTGGCCGGCTCCGGCTCCTCCCTGGTGCACGATCGTGCCACCCATCGCGTCCCAACAGGGTTGCAGCGCGGCCACCACGTCGTCATCTCCACCGATCATGATCGAGAGTGTGCCGTTGGTGGCACCGACATCACCACCGGATACCGGGGCGTCGACGCTGTGAACGCCCTGTTCGCGGGCGGCTTCGTAGATTTCGACTGCCAGCGACGGTTCGCTGGTGGTCATGTCGACCAGCACATTCCCGTCTTTTGACCCGGCCAGTGCACCGTCTTCACCGAGCATGACCTCACGGACATCGGCCGGAAAACCAACGATGGCGAAGACCACGTCAGAGGCCTCGGCGACGGCCCGGGGGGAATCGGCCCACTGGGCTCCCTTGTCGAGCACCCCCTGGGCCTTGTCCTTGGTTCGTGAGTAGACGGTGGCCTGGAATCCAGCGTCGATCAGGTGTCCGACCATGCTGGCGCCCATCACGCCGGTGCCAATCCAGCCGATGCGGGTTTCGCCGGGGACGATTGAAGGTGCTGCCATGTTTGGAGATCCGTGTGGAGATGTCTGGTGGCCAATCGGTGCGCGAACGGCCAGTCTAGCAGAGCCCCCAGCCAATTTCACTCGTCGTGCCTCAGGTCGAATCGCTCTCGCAATGCCGGCGGCAACAACGGACAGGACTCAGACCGACGGCCGAACAGCCGGTACCGGATCGAGGCCAGAAACCGGTATCCCAGGTCGGTCAGTGGCCGGGGGATCGGCCGTGCCAATGTCACGGCCAGTCGCCACCAGCCACCCAGCAGCCGTCCAATCTCGATAGCCGCACTGGACCGGCTCAGAATCTGCCCGTCGGGCGTCACCACGATGATGCTGTCGGGCAGTTGGTCCCTGCCGGCGGCATCGATCGTCTCCCGGAATGCAGTGCCCCCGAGCGGGGCGAACCGAATCGGGTTGGCGTGACGGTCCTCGGCCAGGGCCAGGCGGACACAGCGGTGGCAGAGTCCACAGTTGCCGTCGTAAAACAGCCAGGTCGCGACAGTTGCGTCACCCGGTTCGCCTCGATGACGACCGGGAAGAATCCAGCCCGGGTCGCTGGCAAGCAGCCACGCCGGCACGAGTCCCACCAGGGACCAGCCCGACGTGCCGGAGAACAGCATCCCGAGACCGATTGCGGTGAGAAGACACCAGGCCATCCGACGCGTCCGGGAGAGGCATGCCAGCACCGTGGCGGCCACGACGCCACCACGATTGGCCAGGTTGATCCAGGTGGGGTTGTCGGGGTGTGGAGCAAATACGACCAGCACGATTGCAGTCAGAAGGACCAGCCAGGTTCCCAGGTGCAGCCATCCCGGTAGCCTCCAGCCACCGTCGGGGTCGATGCGGCCCCCTGCCATGATCGATCCAAACGGGGCCATCGGAGCCACGGCGTGCAAGAGCATCACCGCGGCCAAGGGCCACAGGCTGTCCGGCAGGCTGGCGTCCTGGACGATCAGCCCCACGGTCACCGTCGCGAGGAGTGCCGCGGCGGGGCCGTCGAACCAACCAGCAATCACCGGGAGCGAAAGGACCATCGCCGTGACGGTGAGCGCCAGCAGGCTGATGTCTTCAGCGGCACCAGCCAAGGGCCGGGCAGCCAGGGCCAATGCCCACAGTCCCAGCAGCACTCGCCACACACTGTATTGGCCGCCGGTCCAGCCGTTGTCGTGCCAACCGTTCATGGCCCGAGATTAGAACACCCGGCCGACAAGGCGACAAGTTGTGGTGAACGAATCGCCGGAGAGGACTAGCCTGTCACCGTTCCGGAGAGATGCTGGACCCAGGCGGGAGGGAGATTCACGAAAACCCAACTGGTCCGCAGGCGACGTTGTCGGCGGTGGTTCGTCATGATGCTGGCGATCCGGTTGACTCGGCCACGGTCCTCGCGTCCGGACACCATTTTTCGCATCGGTCGCATGTACATGTACTCGAAGTATGACAGGGTCCCCTCGGGAGCGAGCAGGCGGAAATACGCGTCAAAGAGTTCTTCAACGAGTTCCGATGAAAAATTGTTCATCGGCAGTCCGGAAATGATCACGTCGTACGGTGACTCGGAAACGAATTCCTGCAGGGGCACCGCGTGGACATTGGCCGAATCGGACAACCTCGCAAAGGCAGGGTTGTCTGTGAACTGACGGACCAGCAGGTCGGCGAACTCCTGGTTGATTTCCACCAGGTCGAACGTGTCACCGGGGTCGAGCAATCTCACGATGCGACGGGTCACCGCCCCGGTTCCCGGTCCCACTTCCAGCACACGGACCGGCCGGTCGAGTTGTTGCTTGAGCCGTGCTAGTGGACCGGCTTGTGCCCGGGCCAGGAATCGGCTTGAAGGTGCGATGGCACCGGTTGTGTGATAGTGCTCACGGGCCTGGCGAAAAAACGCCAACCGATCTCGCCACGACCTCCCCATCCTGAGCGACTCCGCTTTCAACCGACCGTCAAAAATCCGTTCAATTCTCGTTCCCGACTCGTTTTTTGCTCGCCGCTCCGGGCCGCAGGCGGGGGGACTCGGGGGGACGTTCTCGCAATCGCTGGTTGCCCGCTTGCAAGCCTCGCTGGAATTCCTCGGGAGAAATCTTGGTGTCCTTGTTGGTGTCGAATTGCGTGAGACGCTCTCGCAAGAGCGCGGGCACCTCGGATGACTCGAGCTGTCCATTTCCGTTGCGATCGAGTCGTTGAAAGAGACGTCCACCAGGCTGCTGAGGAGCGGATTTCTTCTGGGCCGGCAGAGGTGGTCGGGCGGGGCGTTGTGGTCGTGTGCTGGGGGGTGTGTCCTGTCGCTGTTCCGGTCTCGTTGCCGTCCCGGGCTGGTTGCCTGACCGGTTGCCTGACCGGTTGCCTGGCCGGCTGCCTGGCCGGCTGCCTGGCCGGCTGCCTGGCCGGCTGCCTGACCGGCTGCCTGACCGGCTGCCGAAGAATTCCCTGAGGTCAAGCTGGCCGTCGCGGTTGGTGTCCAGTTGCTCGAATTTCGAGACGGCCCTGGTGAGTTCTTCACGGCTGATACGGCTGTCGCCATTGAGATCAAGAGCCCGGAAGATACCGGGGGCAGTCCTGGCCTCGCGTGAAACTTCGGGGCGAGGCCTCTGTTCGGACTGCTCCGGTCGCTGTGAAGACAGCGATTCAAGATATTCCTTTCTACTGATGGATTCGCCCGGTTGTTTTTTCAACCGGCGGGCGAGGAAGGTGAACAGTCCGCGGGAGTTTTTGGGGAATTCCTTTTCGGTCAGCATCCCGTTCTTGTCACGATCGAGGCGATCGAAAAACTGGGCTCGGCGAGCCTGGTCATTGACCGGTTGATCGTTCCGGGGCGGCTGGGACCGACTCCTGGACGATTTCGGTTGGCTGCGGACTGGTCGGGACTGGTACATCTTGGCGTAGTCGTCTCGGTCGAGACTGTCCTTGCCGATTTGCTTGAGGTACGCCGCGATCCGCTCGCGGACGCCCTGGGGAAACTCACCGACGGACAGCTTGCCATCCTTGTTCTTGTCGAGTCGTACGAAAGACTGGCTGGGCGCGGGTGATGTTCTGCTGGCTGATCGCCCCTGTCGTGTTCTCGAACGGCTGGGGGTGACGGGCTGCTC
>MDTE01040597.1_pt1 | contig 27380 bp, 40 predicted proteins | sample 811231 | NCBI WGS metagenome assembly MDTE01 (sample SAMN05326651, study PRJNA326480) | marine metagenome | isolation source: seawater | place: Indian Ocean: Red Sea | collected 2010
TACAAAGCGTTATATAGAAAAAATGAAAGTGTTTGACTTTGGCGATGATGCAACAACAGCATTCTTTGTTGATAGTGGCTTATCGTATAGCGGTAGCGCTACAACTACACTATCAGGCTTGTATCATCTTGAAGGTGAAACATTGCAGGTTCTTGGTAACGGAGCAACACACCCTGATGAAACTGTAAGTGGTGGGGGTATAACATTAGATTATTCTTCTACAAAAGCTGCTGTTGGTTTTGGATATGATAGTACTATGCAAACTTTGCGTATCGAGTCCGGATCTGTAGATGGTACGAGCCAAGGTAAACCAAAGCGTGTGCATGCTATAACTGTACGTTTTTTTGAAACTGTAGGTGCAGAAGTTGGTAATGACAGCGGTGAAGTAGATAGAATATTTTTTAGAGATAGTTCTATGGATATGGACACTGCTGTTCCTATGTTTACTGGTGACAAAGATATTGAGTTCCCTGGTGGCTTTGATGACGATGATCGTGTATATATAAAACAGGGTCAGCCACTACCGCTAACCGTTCTTGCGTTCTACCCACGCATGAATACATTTGATAAGTGAGTTTAAGAAATGTGTAACCCTTTAATGCTTATATCAACAGGTTTACAGGTTGCTTCTGCTGTTTCATCTAAAAAAGCTGCTGATAGAGCAGCAGCCAAAGCGCAAGAGGCTGGCGATTTCAACGCAAAAATTATTGAGCGTGACATAGATCTTTTAGAAAAAAGCCAAAATATTTATAACGCAAATTTTTTAGTTTCGCAAAATAGAGCAGCTTTGCAGTTTGAGAGAGATATACAATCAACAGCAAAAGCTAGTTTTGGTTACGCCGGGGTAGATATGAGCCAAGGAACACCTATGGCAATTATGCGACAGAATGCCAAAGAATTTGATTACGAACAAAAATTACGAGAGTTTGATAACTCCGTTGTAAACATGCAAATAGACGATGAACAAGAAGGATTGCAGATGGCAGCAGATCTTTCACGCATGGAAGGTGGAGCGCAAGCTGCTGGCCTGAGGGCGCAAGGCACAGCTTCGTTACTAACAAGTTTAGCAAATACTGCTTCAACAGTTTATGAGAATCCTGGAGCGTTTAGAAGAACATGAGAATACCTATTTTTACAAGCAAAAATGCGCCACAACAAACAAAAACAGGCACTGAGTTAAGAAGCCTTGTTAGAATGAATGGTTCTCTTTTAGCAGAAGCAGAACTGCAAAAAGCAAAACCTTTAGAAGCTTTGTTAAACGGTGCGGCACAATTTGCTAATGTTCGTTATCAGGCAAGCCAAGAAGCGCAATATAATCAAGCAGCATTGGCTATAGAAGAAGGTATGACTGAAGCAGAGTACGCATTATCTAACTCTACAGACATTTACAATGTTCTTGATGGCGAGAATAAGTGGAATGACTATATGACGGAGTTGCGCGATAAAACAATAAATTCTGTAGATAGTAGAACAATGCGTAGAAAATTAAGTTATGCATTTGAGCAAAACGAAATTACAGCGAGATTTAGATTACGTGCAGTTGTTGACGATAAAATTTTAAAAGCTGAACAAGCGGCAATGGCTGCTCGTATGGAAAGATTAAAAAATGAACTAATAGAAGGCCCAGGCGCAACTGTAGAAAATTATAATTCTAAACTCGGTATTCTCAATAATGATCAACAAAAAGGCGTCAAAGGTAATAGGTTTAATCCTGTAAAAGTTTCTGAAGCTAACGCACAATTAAGGAGCGATATTGCGTTTGGTTATATTACTAACACATACGGTAATGATCCTAATACAGCTATGCAGCTTTTTAAAATGCTTGACCTGCAAGATGAAGTAAAGGCTGGAGATTTAACAGAAGAAGAAGCTATGGCGCGAACTGGTATTAATGATCCATACGCGCTGCATGTTTTATACAATATTGATCGAGATGTAGCTACAAAACTGATACAAGATAATTTAGCTTTGTCTTTGAAATTTTACGATGCAGAACAAAAGATGCAAAAAGATCAAGAAGATGAACTTAATAAAATGCACACTAAAGCATATAATTTTGTTATTTCTGTTCAAGATGGTGATCAAGTAACTGCAAGTACTATGCAAGGATTAATGACGCCAGAGGCTTATAATAATCTTACAGATTCTGACAAAACGGAAACAATAAGTGGAGTTAGAGCAAAAACAATTCTACGTGATTATTTAAATGCACAGATGTGGGCAAACCCAACGCAACAAGATCGCATGAATGATGAGCTAGACAGATCTACAGACTTTAAGTTTGCGCCTGTTGGTGAAAGTAGTCCGGCAAGATATAGCGAGCTTTACGCATTAGCTGAACGTGGGCAACTTACGATAGAAGAGCTTAACACTGATACATTTAGAATAACAGCTGAACAGCACAGAGCTTTGTATATGAAAGTAGCAAATGAGTCTGATGAAGCTCTTAATGAGGGCTCTAAGCTTTTAAAAAGATCTTTTAGATACAACGAGCAGCAAGCAGCTGACGGTAACGATAGATTAGCTCAAGCATCTAAGACTGCATTTGAAGCAGCTGACTTTGAGTTGCAAAGCGAGCATATGCGCCGCATGGCTGCTGGCAATCCTATGACAAGAACAGAGATACAAGAGTTTGCTCTTAAACAAATAGAGTTGTTTGGTGAATCTTATCGAGCAGAATTACAAGTAGAATACGAAGCTGACATCGCTTCTATAGAAACAAATTTACCTGGTTTAACTATTGATCAAAATGATCCTCTAGGCTCTATGGATAGATATTTTAACGGCTTGTCAGAAGCAGTACAAGAACAACGTAGAAGTGTTTATGCAGCTTCTAAAGCAAGATTGCGTGGCAAGTATTCTAATCAAGGATTGTTTTAATGGCTGATCTATTAAGTAACGATACAGACCTAGAAATGGAAAAATACTACGAGGCAGATACACTTGCGTTTGCCGGCATAGATCCAGCTATAGTAAAAACTAAAAAAAGTATTTTTAATCCAGAAACAAAAACAAATGAAATTTTAACGCCTATGTCTAAAGGCGGTTATTTTAAAATAGGTGAAGAGCCTGTAGAGGTTATGTCGGAAGCTCCAAAGCAACCTACTATGCCAAGTCAAAACACTGATCAAATACCTTTAGATCTTGCAGCGCAAGAGGTTGCTGCATATGCAAAACAATTAGAAAGCGATGTTGGAAAATTTGACGTAGCAAATCTAGAAGCAGCAGGTTACACTAAAGAACAAATAGAAGCTGGTATGAATTTAATGAAACCAGCACAAGAAACTCCTACAGTACAACCTATGACACCAGAAGAGCTTGCCACTGCAATAGCTAATGGTGAGCCTATGATAGGTCCATATGATCCTACGTTACGTGAGGAGGGTGTCGTTGCTGTAGAAAGTTTTGTTGTAGATCTAGCTGTAGCTGGTCTGCGTGATGAATTGCTTGAAGCAAATCCAAACATGACAGAAGAACAAATACAGCAAGAAATAGATGCTCGCATGCCTGAGTTTAAAAACAATGCTGGCTTCTATAGCAATATGTTTTTTGGCACAGGCAACCCTCTAGGTGTTGGTATTGGTGATTTTGCAACTGCTGGTATTATGGATATGCAAGAGGGCGCCAGAATGTTTTCGCAAGGCCGTGATAGGGGGCAAGGCGGTGATATAGGTAAAAGAGCTATAGGTGCTGCATTGATGCTCGCTGGGGCTGCTGAGGCTACTGGTGTTGGCTATGCTTTCGGTAAACTGTTAAAGCGTGGCATAAAAGCTGTTCAGCCTAAAATTTTAAACATGGGTAATGTTGTTAAGGAAAGAATAAACCAGCCTGGAGAAATGCCTACAGTAGGAATGTTTGGCGGTAACTATCAAAACATGTTTTTAGGGCCAGGGCAAAAAAGATCTTTTTATGTTACTGCTAGGGCAGATGGTGAGCAGAACAGTAACGCAGTAAATCGTGTGCAAGAAATTTCTAAAACTAAAGGAAATAAAAAAGTAAAAATTGAAGATCTTGCAGATTATTTTGAAGAAAACCATTTACAAATTTACGGTAGAAAACTTAATCCAGATGTAGATGAAGACTTTAATTTAGCCGCTGATGCAGCTGCTGATGAAATTTTGTATCAAATGGATCAAGCTGTAAACGGTATTGGCTGGTATGATAAAGATGTTAAAAGAACATTTGCATTAATGGGGCAAACACCAGGGCTGGAAGAATTAGCTAATAATGAAACATTGCGAGTCATTTGGTCAGCTATTGCAGCGCCAACTTCTATTGGTAATAAAGTCAATCAAAACACTCGCGCCGCAACTGCTGTATTTTTAGAATATCTTAAAACTGGTAAAGTTCCGGTAAATCCACCTGCTGCTGGCGCTACAACACAAGGTATTTCTGGAGCAGGTTGGGGTTTTAAACAAGGCGGTGTTGCTAAAGGATTGCAAGTTATATCGTATTTGATTGAAACAAAAGGGCCAGAAGGTTTTGCAGATTGGTGGCTGTCACCGCATACATTAGGTGAACTAACACAAATTAGAAAAGCAGCAGGTTTAGGAAGTGGTCCAGTAGGTGTTGGTGGTGGTAAAGATAGTGTTCATTTAGGCGCTATGATTTTAGGCGATAAAACTGGTCCGTACTCACTTAATATAAATGGTTATGAAGGTACAACAAAAGACGTTTGGTTTTCTAGATCTTTTAACAGACATTTTGGTAACATGAAAAAACCAGATGGATCTTTAGCAAGTCAACCACGCAACCAGGCAGAGCGCCGGCGTATGGAAGAGTTTACAAGAAAAGTAATTGACAATTTAGAAGGTTTAGGATTATCAGAGCAAGACGCTCAAGCGGTACTGTGGTTTTATGAGCAAGGCCTATTTACAGATTTAGGTGTTGTTTCTCGTCCAGGTTCGTTTTCAGAAGCAATGGAGAAAATATCTAATGAGTTACGATCAGGAGTTCGCGCAAGCGATGAAAATAAAATTGGAACTGAATCGCCAACAGCGGAAGTTACAGGGTTCCGATCAATCAGCAACCCAAAGAGAACCGTTCGATCGACAAGAAGAGATCAGCAAATTGATGACCAACAATCCGGGCCTTACTCAAGAGGAAGCGGAGCAGGGTCTGAAGGAACTGGGCTTTTAGTTTTAACTCCAAACGAAAATATACAAGCAATATACAATAAAGCTAATATAGCTTTACCAAAAATTTCTGAAACAAAAGCAAGTGAAACTGCTAATCAATATAATTTAGACATGACCAGTGCTATGTCTAATCATAAATATGCAGCACAAGTTGAAATAAAATCACCAGAAGATCTTGCGGATGCAAGATTATTTAGAACAGAAAATGGCAGTGGTTTTGCTATCAAATCAGATGGTGATATTGTTGCAGTATTCCAATCTGCAAATGAAAGTCAGAGCGTTGGTTACGCTATGATTCAAGCAGCTGTTGAGGCTGGCGGTAGAAAACTAGATGCTTTTGAAACATTTTTACCGGGTATATACGAAACAGCTGGATTCAAACCAGTCGCGCGTTTAGGTTGGAGTGATGAGTTTGCGCCACCAAATTGGAATAAAGAAACATTTAAAAGTTTTAATAATGGCGAACCTGATGTAGTATTCTATGTATATGATCCAAATTATTTTGGCGGCGCCACAGATGTTCCTAGGATTAATACATATGATGAGGGTGTTGTTGCACAAGAACAAGAAATTTCTAAATTGAAAGAAACAATAGATGGCTATTGATCCAACAGAAGTAGCAGAGCAACAAGAGCAGCAACAGCGTATAAACATTGCTGGGGCTCCTAAAGAATTTGCTAAAGGCCCAGACCGCGAAGGTGAGTTCGAAATTGCATCTGGTGCTAGTCGTATTTTAAATCTTTTGTCAAAGCTAGATAGCCCAAGCCCTACGCCTAAAAAACCTACTGACAGTGAAGTTGTTAGTGAAACGCCGCGAATGCCTACGCCGCAAGAAAAACCTTTAGTACTAGACGGTGGTACATTTTCGGAAACTGCTACAAAAAGATCGTTGGCTCCTACGTTAATGTCACCAGAGGGAGTAGAAAAATTTGAATCACAAGGATTAAAGGCGCCGGCTATAGGCGAAGAAATCCCAATAGACGCTATACAAGATGCACAGCAAGCCCTTAATGAGCAAGCGTTAGAAGCAGAGGCGTTAGCCGTTGACGTCAATACAGAAGCACAAAAGGCGTTAACAGCAAACGCTAAAGGTTTTAAACCAGAAACAGCTATAGCTAAAGAAGATATGGCTGACGAGGTTTTAACTTACATTGCTAGTAAAGACACTAATATAAAATCATTAAAAGACGGTGGTGATTTTAACTTTGATTACATTGATACAGATGACGATGTAAAAAAAGTTATTACAGCTATTGGCGAAGTTTATTCTAATGAAACGGTCGCTCGCACTAGAGGTAAAATTCCTAATAATATGACGATAGATGAAGCTCGTGGTATTATGGCTGACGAGATAGGTTTCTCAAGAGAATTGTTAGATAGAAAAATTGGCGACAGGCCATTAACTGCTGCTGAGTTTGTTGGGGCTCGTGAGCTTCTTGTAAAAAGTGCGGCTAAGTTAGAAGAGCTAGCAAGACAAATAAAAGCTGGCGGTACAGATGCAACAACACGATTAAAATTTCGTAGGCAGTTAGCTATTCATACAGGCATACAATTACAACTAAAGGGCGCACAAACAGAAGCAGCGCGAGCGTTACAGTCTTTTCAAATTAATGTTACTGGCGAGTTAGACGCAACCAGGTTTAGTGAAGAAGCACAAAGATTATTAAATGAAAGTGGCGGCGCAGAAATTACTGAAGCATTAGCAGATCGATTACTTAAAGTTGGTGCAGCTGGCGCTAAAGATGGAAACTATATGCAAAGCATCAATGATTTTGCTAGAGGCAGCACGTATGCGAAAACTAAACGAATGGTACATGAGGCATACTTAGCAGGGCTGCTATCTTCCCCAGCAACACAGTTTAAAAATTTTGTAGGCACTGCATCATTTATGTTGTTTCAGTTGCCTACAGAGATAATAGCTGGCGTGTACGGAGATATTATTAGGGGTGGGCGCAAACAGCTGGGAATGCAGTACCCAATTAGTGAAGATCAAATTTACGTTGAGGATGCTTTTCTAAGAGTAAAAGGATGGAGCGATGCCTTTGGTGACGCTTTAAAAGCTGCATCTATTGCCTGGCGCACAGAAATGCCAGCCGGGGCAAGCAAATTAGACGTTGAGCAATATGCGGCTACAGTAGGAGAAAGCAGTAGTTTTTTTAGTAAATCATTAGATGAGCTAGGCAAGCGTATGCGTATACCATTTAGGTTGTTGCTTGCAGCAGATGAGTTTACAAAAACTATTTCGCAGCGTGGTGAATTTTACACGTTGCTTAACAAGCGTTATCAGCATGCGCTACGTAATGGCATGACTGAACAGCAAGCATCTGATGAAGCTGCTATGTTGTTATTAGATCCGATGGCGGTTGCAGATGACTTAGATTACAAATCAAAATTTGATACGTTACAATCTGACCTTGGTTTTTTTGGTCAGGTAACCGGTAGGTTTCAAAGAACTTTGTTTGGTAGATTTATTCTACCGTTTGCTACGGCGCCTACAAATGCATTGCTTAGAACTATGGAGTATACGCCATTTAGTAAAACAGCAATCGATTTGTTAGGTAAAAACGGACCGCAAAAACAACAGCTGGCTATGGGTAAATTGACTCTTGGATCTGCTGTTATTTTAAAAACATCGCAATACGCAATGGACGGACGTCTTACTGGCGGCTTACCAGAAACAGCAGCACAAAGAAACGCTCTACCTAAAGGCTGGCAACCGTACAGTTTTGTTTTAAAAGGCGAAGGTTTTCCAGAGGGTAAGCCGTTGTTTGACAGGTTTGGTGTACCTAATGGGCCTCTGCGTTATGTAAGCTATGCAGGTTTTGAACCAGTAGGTGGTTTGTTTGCGATTACTGCTGACACAGTGCAAAGGTTAAATAATACAAATGATCCCGGTCTGCGTAATACTATAGTAGGTGCAGCAGCAATAGCCACAGCAGAATACTACAAAGAATTACCGATGTTACAAGGTATTGCAGATACGCTTGCATTTATGGATGGGTTTGATCCAGCCAAGTTAGCAAGAAGTTATGCTGAGAACACAACAGTTATACCAGGCTTACCTAATCCGTTAAGCTCTTTGCAAAGAATGTTTACTCGTATTGCTGATCCTACAAAGACCAGGCCAAAAGAGGATTTTGAATATTATACTCTTGATGACATCATGGAACAGTACACAGATGAAGATGGAACTATAAGATATTTTTATGAGGATGCTGAAGGTAAACCGGAACTGTTTAGAGTTGGTCAAGCTAAAGAAGAAACAAGCAATCAGTTTTTTGAATTTATAAACGTAATGAACTCATTGCGCCGGCAAGACACATTCATTCAAAGTGAAAGAGATTTGAATGCTATAAGGTATGATACGTTTGGTGAGCCCCTAGGATCTGATGAGTATAGCTTTGCTAATAATCCTATTGCTGCAATATTTGGAAACGTAACTGGATTACGTTTAAAGGCAGGGGATGAGTTACAAAACTATGAAAAAGAACTTATACGTTTGCACGATGTTACCGGGGATTGGCCTTTAACAAATCCAGAAGAATATAAAGGTGTTCCGTTAACTTATGGTATGCAATCAGATTTAGTTAACCTTGCAAAAAATACTGTTAGGGTTCGCAGAAGTGGCTATGGAGATTTGACGTTTAAAGAAACTTTAGCAGCTGTTATGATAGAGCCTTCATTTACAAGGTTAAGCGCAAGACAAAGAGTAACCTTATTTAGAAAGATTAATTCCGATTTTATAGACGCTGGGTTTAATGCATTGATTGAATTGCCAGAATATGCGAGTATGCGCCAAGCATATTTAGATAGACAAAGCGTAAAGGAACAGATCAAAAAGGAAGAGCAATAGATGACAGTTAGTAGTGCGGTAAATAAGGTAAGCTTTAACGGTAACGGTTCACAGACTGTTTTTGCGTATAGCTTTAAGATATTTGATCAAAACGATCTTACTGTTATTTTGCGTAATGCTAGTGGCGGTGAAACAGTACAGGCTATTTCAACAAAGTATACTGTTAGTGGCGTAGGTAACGCTAACGGCGGTAATGTCACAATGGTGACTGCCCCAGCAAGCGGCGAGTCACTCACTATTATTCGTGAGCAGCCTTTGACACAGGGGCTAGACCTTGTTGCTAATGATCCATTCCCTGCTGCAAGCTTTGAAGATCAGCTAGATAAAATTACGTTTATGGTGCAACAGCATCAGGAAGAGTTAGACAGATCTGTTAAAGGATCTAAGACAACTACTATTACCAACCCTACATTTACAGAAGACGCGACAGCTAGAGCGAACAAAGTGTTTGCTTTTGATGCTTCTGGAGACATTGATATTACGCAAGAGATTGGTGTGTTCAAGGGCAACTGGTCATCTGGTACAACCTTTGCTGTACGTGACTTAGTAAAAGACACAAGCACTAATAACATATTCATAGCTATCACTGCTCACACATCAAGCGGCGCTCAACCTCTTACAACAAACACAGACAGCGCTAAGTGGGCATTGGTTGTAGATGCTGCATCTGCGACTGCTAGCCAAAATGCGGCTGCATCAAGCGCCACAGCAGCAGCCACATCAGCTACAGCGGCGGCAACTTCTGCAACTGCTTCAGCAACATCAGCAACTGCTTCAGCAACTTCGGCAACTAATAGCGCAAATTCAGCAACTAATAGCGCAAGTTCAGCGACATCAGCGGCGGCATCAGCTGCTGTAATTTCACCAGTGCAAAATGAGATAACAACAATATCGCAAAGCATTGCCACACTAAATGGACTAGCTGCAATTTTCTCTGGCACAACAAACATAACAGTAACTGTTGTCAACGATGGCGGCACAAATAAATTTGCTATTAATGGAGCGACTGCGCCAGCTTTAACGCTTGTTCAAGGCCATACTTATACATTCGATGTAAGTGACTCTTCTGTGTCTGGGCATCCATTAGCGTTCAAAGATTCTGGCGGTAATGCTTTTACTACTGGTGTTACAACAAATGGCACGGCTGGTAGCTCTGGAGCTACGGTTGTTATTGCTGTTCCATCTACTGGCACAATGCCAGCCAGGTATTATTGCACATCGCATGGTAACGCTATGGGTAACACAATAGCTACACAAACAAGCGACATAAAAACGGTGGCTGATAACAGCGCCAACATCACGACAGTGGCAAGCAATATTGCAACTATATCTCAAAAAGCAACGGTGGATGAGGCCACTGCATTAGCCATAGCGTTAGGAGGCTAGACAATGGCAAATACATTTAAAGTAATAACTAGGGATGTAGCGCCAGCTAGTGCTGGTACTCCCGAAACTATATACACTGTTCAGACAGGCAGTACGCTTGTGGTGCAAAGTATATTCTTAACTAATATGCATACTGCTCAAGTTGATGTAACTTTGCAGTTAGTAAGTACAACAACACAAACATCACAAACGCAAAACACAACAGCGCATTTTCTAAAAGATGTTCCGTTGCCAGCTAAAAGCTCATTAGAGCTTAACAAGATAAATATGAACGAGGGCGATGTACTGAAAGTTGATGCAAGCGTTGCTGACAAGGTTTCTGTAGTAATGAATTATATGGAGATAACCTAATGGCTGGATATATTGGAGCAAAGGTCGGTACGGTCACTGCTAATGCTGCCGATATAAAAGGTGACATTAGTGCTACCGATACTACCCCTGAGATAGTTCTAAAAAATACATCTGAAGAAGATATAGATGGTGGTCGTGAGGGAACTGTTACATTTAAAGGTGAAAGGTCTGGCGGTGAAGAAGTTACTCTAGCGCAGATTGAAGGTTCGCATCACTCTACAAATGATGACAATCGAGGCCAGTTAGTTTTTAAAACAAACAACAATCAGTTAGGTGACAACGTAACTGAAGCTAAAATGACAATCGATAGCGTTGGAGATGTTAATGTTACATCTGGTGCGCCATCACTAACGATTACAAACACAACCCATGAAGATACAGATGGTGGGCGTGAAGGTAAGCTAAAGTTTCAAGGTGAACAATCAGGTGGCGAACTATCAACATTAGCTGAAATACAAGCAAGCCATGACGGTACGGCTGACGATGAAAAAGCCGATTTGATATTTAGAACTAATGACGGTTCTGATGGTGCTAGTCCAACTGAGGCTATGAGAATTGATAGTGATGGTCATGTTGGTATAGGAACTTCAACACCAGCAGCACCTCTTGATGTAACTAAAGCAGGGGGTGGTAATTTTGTAGCTTTGTTTCAAAACACTACAGATGCTACGCCATATGGTATTCATGTAAAAGATGCAGCGTCAGGGGCTAATGGCTATCCATTATTTCAAGTAACAAATGGTGCTGGAAACTCTACTTACTTTAGAGTGGATAGCGGAACTGGCATTGTTACAACGCCTAAACAACCAGCTTTTAGCGCATATAGAAATAGCTCAACAACAGAAGGTCTTACTGGTACTATTGTTTTTAGCGGAACTAGAAGTAACGTAGGAGGCCACTACGAACCAACAACAGGTAAATTTACAGCTCCTGTTGCTGGCTCATACCAATTTAATTTTGTAGGCATGGGTTGTGGAAATACTACTGGAGGTCTTTTGGGTGTTAACCAATCTATATATTGTACTCTTTATAATGAGACTACTTCTACCAATCTTGTAAGGTCATATCATTATATGGGTACAACTGGTTATCCTAACGTATCATTCTCAGGCATGGTTACTTTAGCTGCTAATGATGTGATTAGAGTTGATGTAGGAAATAACTATGTTTACAGCGATGCTGCTGATGTTTATCTCACATTTTCAGGTTTTTTGGTAGGTTAATATGGCAAATTATAAAAACATATCTGTAACAAATCCAGCTGGTTCTCTTGTTAACGAGTCAACGGCAGAGGCTATTCTGGTTGCAACAGATTGGACACAGTTATCAGACAGTGGATTAACATCTGATTGCGTAACGGCTTTTGCTACTTATCGAGCAAGTATAAGAAGTATCAGACAAAATAATCCAGAAAATCCAACATGGCCTGATGCGCCTACAGAGGAGTGGTCATAAATGACGGGATACATAGGCAGCACACCAGTACCACAGGGGATACAAGAACAGCAATCTTTTACTGCGACTGCTGGTCAAACAACCTTTAACACACTAGGCTACACAGACGGTAACACTATTCGAGTTACACTAAACGGTGTGTTGCTCGAAGGTGGTGGCGTAGACTACACAGCTACAAATGGCAGTGACATAGTTCTTACGGCTGCTGCTAGTGTTGATGATGTTTTAACTTTTGAAACATTCAACGAGTTTCAGTTAGTCAGTCAAACAATGACTACTCCTACTATTAGTGGTGGCACACTCAAAAGTAATGTCACACTAAAGAATGACACTGAACAAGACACTGATGGTGGCAGAGCTTCTAAGATTATTTATCAGGGTGAGCAATCGGGTGGTGAGATTAGCACACTGGCTGAGATACAAGCTAGTCACGATGGCACTGCGGATGATGAGAAAGCAGATTTAATCTTTCGTGTTAATGATGGCAATGATGGCACAAGTCCTACTGAAGTATTGAGATTAGATTCTGTAGGGTCAATGGGATTGGGTGCTTCTATACCAGCCTCTTCTTCGACAGGTATTTATTTAAAAGGTGGTGGCGCAACATACTCAACTGGAAGCACGTATCGCTACGACATGGTAAATGCTTATTTTGATACAGCTGCAAGCGCATGGAAATACATAGGCAATGGTGTAGCTACACAAATATATCAAGCCAATGGTACTATAATTTTTAATAGAGCTGTTGCTAACTCAAGTGGTGCTGGTGCGGCATTGACTTGGGTAGAGGAAGTTAGAATTGATAGTGATGGTGTTAAGTTTAACGGAGATACCGCAGCTGAAAATGCTTTATCAGATTACGAAGAGGGAACTTGGACACCTAGTTTTCATGCAGGATTTTCTGGAACGCCTTCATTTACTTATCAAACAGGTTACTATGTAAAAATTGGCTCTATTGTATACGCTGATTTTTATATGTATTTTAGTGCAACTGGAAATAGCGCACAAATTGCAGTAACAGGTCTTCCTTTTAATCAAACAAGTGATGTTGGTGGATTAGCTAGAGGTGGCGGTACATCTTCTTATAATAGTATAAGTAGTAGAATTATTCAGTTTTATGGTGCAGCTAATACTCCGAGATTTAGCCTTTATGAAGATGGAAACTCAGGAGTTGGTGTGTCTAGTTCACTAACAAACCAATACTTAATTGGAACATTTATTTATAAAACAGACTCATAAAAAATACCCTAGTCGGAGGCTAGGTAGTCAGTCCACAGCCAAAAGGAGATAAACATGGCACTAACAGAAGAAACAGTACAAGACAAAATTGAGGTGGTTGGTGAATTTAAGCACATCCAAGTGCGAACAGCTACTGTTATTAAACGTGACGGTGTAGAGATAAGCCGTTCATTTCATCGTCATGTCGTAGCACCAGACATTAGTGCAGATGATTTAGCTAATGAAAGCGCAGACGTACAAGCTATAGCTGCACAGGTACATACTAATGCAGTCAAGACAGCGTATGCTGCACATCAAGAAAATAGTGGATTGCCAGAGTAAGGATTAAACAATGAGCAGAGCTAGAGATAGAGCCGATGGTGTTCTACACAACCGCACTCACGAAGATACTGATGGTGGTCGTGAATCACTAATTACTTTTAAAGGTGAGCAAAGTGGTGGTGAGATCTCTACTCTTGCTCAGATTCAAGCGTCACATGATGGCACATCGGATGACGAGAAAGCTGACCTAATTTTTAAAACTAACGATGGGTCAGACGGAGCATCACCTACAACAGCTATGGTTATAGACTCTGGTCAAAATGTTTTGATTGGTAAAACTGATGCTGAAACTACGATTAGCGGTGGCACACCAGCTTTTCAATTAACTGGCGCTGGTTTTGACTCTGCATTAGGAATAACTAGAAGAGAAGCCAATCAATATGGTGCTAGTTTATTTTTATCAAAAAGCAGAAACACAACTGCTAACAGTCATACTATTGTTCAAAACAATGATGTTTTAGGTTCTATTAACTTTGTTGGAGATGATGGTACTAACCTAGATACTTATGGTGCTAGTATTTCTGCTGAAGTAAATGGCACTCCTGGGGCAAATGATTTACCAACAAGATTAAAGTTTTCTGTTACTCATGATGGTGCTGCAACACCAACAGAAAAATTACGAATTGATGAACACGGTTTAAAATTCAACGGAGATACTGCTGAAGCCAATGCTCTGTCAGATTATGAGTATGGAACTTTTAGTCCAACTTATACTACAAGTGCTGGCGATGCGAGCGGTGTTACTTATACAGCTTATAATAAGGGTGTTTATGTTAAAATTGGTAATGTTGTACATTTTCAAATGCAAATGTCAATAAGTGCTATGAGTTCTGCTGGTACTGGTAGTCCTAGATTTGGTGGATTACCTTATAATACTTCAAGCAGCGCACCACTAAATGAGGCTACTAGATACCCAGTATCTACATATATTGTTGATTATGTAACAAGCTCAACAGCTGGATATATAATACAAGCATATTTTCCTACAAGTGGTGTTAACTATTTACAAATTTTACTAACTCAAGATGCTTATGCTTGGGCTGTGTTAAACACAAGTCAATTTACTGTGAGTGCAGGAGATTATGTATCAATACTAGGTACATATTTCGCAGATTAAGATGGATGGTCTACCAAAAGTAAGCATAGGTATAATCGGAGTAGTGATACTTCAGATTGGTGGCTTTATTTGGTGGACTGCACAACAGGCATCAACAATATCTAATCTTGAGTCAACTGTTTCTCAGCTGTCAGCACAGTCAGAGGTGCAAGATAAGGTAAATATGCAGCGCGATATTCAGCGCAATCAGGAGCATATCCAGGAGCTGATAGATATACTGGCAGAAGTGTACGAGGATATGGATGATGCTGACCAGGAGCTTTGGTCTGAGATTGATGTGATCCATGAGGACACTGGATCTATGGCTGGTCATATGATGGAGATTATCAAGTTACAATCCAGGATAGCCATCCTGGAAAAGACAGTAGAGTTTACTCGTAAAGATGGTATGTGATGATCGATCCAGCAACAGCGATTGCACTAGCCACAACAGCATTTAGCGGTATTAAGAAAGCGGTTAGCGCAGGTAAAGAAATATCTGAGTTAGGTAAAGATCTGTCTAACTTTGGTAAGGCAGTGTCTGATTTAGATTACCTGGGCAGCAAGGCAAAAGATCCACCTCTCTGGAAAAAGGTTAGCCCTGGCTTTGATACCAGCGCCGTTGAGATCTGGGCTGCACAACAGAAAGCTAAGGAGATGCGCGAGGAGTTGCGTGAATACATCTCACTATACTATGGGCCATCTGCTTGGGAAAGCATTGTGAACATTGAGGCAGAGCAGCGCAGAATGCAGAAAGAAGCGGTGTATCGCAGACAGGAAAAGATAGATAACCTGATAAACTGGATTGTTGGTATTGCTATTGTTCTCTTTGGATTTGTTTTATTTGGCGGTATAATTTACTTTGTAGGCAAAGCCAGGGGGCAGTGGTAATGACCTACGTTTTAATATTCTTACATTTTATAAACACAGATAATTTAAAGTACTATCAGATTGGTACGTATTCGGATTTAAGTGAATGCCAACTAGAAGCAGAAAAGGCAAAGATAATGGTAACGCACAACAGCATGAAGGTAGCTTGCCTAGAGGTGACGAGCCAGTAGTAGTGGAGCGTGGTAAAAAGTTTGCTGCGTATGATAAGTTTGGCAAATTAATTATTTTAGGATATAATCGGCGCATAGTTGAAGGATACGCTAATGAACACAGAATCTTACGATCTCAACAACAACGGAAAGATTGACCCTGACGAGCGTGAATTGATGCTTGAATTTAAACGCCGGGAGTTAGAAGACCAAGACTCTAAGCGTGACAATCAGTTACGTATGACATGGGTGGTATTGTTAATCATGTGCATCACAACCATTGCAGTTATTGTACAGCCTGAGCGTATGGCATCTGCTGACGCTGTGTTAATGATGATGTATGGATCTTTGTCAGCTGTTGTTGGTGCGTTCTTTGGGTTCAATGCATTGGGGGGTAAGAAGTGAGTTTAGTAAATACCTTAGTAGGTCCAGTATCAAACATTCTTGATAAGTTTGTTGAAGACAAAGATCAGAAAGCAAAGCTTGCACACGAGATCGCAACGATGTCAGACAAGCATGCACAAGAAATTGCGTTGGCGCAGATTAGTGTTAACGCAGCGGAAGCAGCAAGTGGAAGTCTTTTTAAAGGTGGCTGGCGCCCTTGCGTGGGTTGGGTCTGTGCTATTGCTTTTTTCTATCACTTTGTTGGTCAGCCTCTTATCATTTTTATTGTTGCGTTAGCTGGTGCGGAGATACCACCACTACCAGAATTTGACATGGGTACACTGCTTACTGTTCTTGGCGGTATGCTTGGTATAGGGTCACTTAGGACATACGAAAAACAGAAAGGGATAACTAAGTAATGGGAAATTTTAAGTTAAGTAAAACTAGCCTGGAAAGGTTAGAGGGTGTAGATGAAGAGCTTGTAGCGATTGTTAAACGTGCGATTACAATAACACCTATTGATTTTGGTATACCCTGGATGGGTGGCTTGCGTACAATAGATGATCAACGCAAGCTTGTTGAAAAAAAAGTTTCTTTCACAATGAAATCTAAACATATAGAAGGTAAAGCTTTTGACGTTGTAGCTTACGTTGGCCCACGCCCAAGCTGGGAGCTTGAGTTATACGATGATATTGCTGATACTATTATACAATCCGCTAAAGAGATTGGTGTGAAGCAACTCAAGTGGGGTGGAGCCTGGCATATAGATAACATCTTAGATTGGGATGGCACTGCTTTAGAGGCTTACGATGATATGGTAAAGGTTCGTACTGAACAGGGAAGACGAGTTTTCACAGATATGCCTCACTTCCAAAAAGGTTAAATGTTAGAAAGGAGATAGTTATGCCACACGGTAAAAAGCACGGCCTATACGAGAATATTAGGTTAAAGAAAAAAAGAATAGCAGAGGGTTCTGGAGAAAAGATGCGTAAGCCGGGCTCGCCTGGTGCGCCTACTGCACAAAATTTTAAAGACGCTGCAAAGACTGCAAAGAAAAAACCTAAGTCAATGATGAACAGGTGACGCATGTCAAAAGGTCCAGACGTAAAATCTATGCTTAACCGTTACGGTTTGAGGGCTGTAAACAAACCGCAAAGACTTAACGATAGCACAAATAAAAGTCATCATGTGCTTGCTCGTTACAAAGAGGGTGGGGCAACTAAGTATAAGCATATTAAGTTTGGACAAGAAGGTGTTAAAACAAATCAAACACCAGAGCAGCGTAAAGCTTTTAAAGACAGGCATAGAAAAAATATAGCTCGTGGTCCTAAGTCTGGAGCTTACTGGGCGAATCGCACAAAGTGGTCACCATCAAAAACAAAAAGGACGTAGTGTATGAAATCAGAAAAGCTAGAGCGTAGCCTGATGAACCAGGCAAACAAAAAAGGTCTTAAAGGTAAAGAGAAAGACCGTTATGTATACGGCACAATGACAAAAGTCGCTGGGCCTAAAGGAAGTCAACAAGCAGCAAGGACAGGCAATGTACGGAAAAAAACCTAAGAAGAAAAAATCCATAATGAATGGTGGGTACGGCAAGTAATGCCAGAGCAAATGAGCCTGTTGATGAAACGGTTCGATAAGGCTAACGATGAGTTTGACAAAAAGTTTCCTAGGTTTGGGGAGCGCGTTACTGACGGACAAATACAAGACCAATACGGTTTGTCTAAGACAGCAGCCAAGTTAGTTAGAACAGCTATCAACACACGCAATGAGATACGTGACGAGCGCTCCAAAAAAGATCCGGAATACAAAAGACTCAATTCTTTAATAAACCGGTACGCTGATATTCTTAGTGAGTTTAATAATCCCTAGTTACCAGGGGCGTAGCTTTGGTTTAACAACTACAGATGGTATGTCTGACACTTCACAGAAACCAGCTTGTCCGTTGATCTGATCATAGATTGTGTCGGTGTCTAGCAGTACGTTCCAGCAATCGTCTTCACTAGGAAACAATATCTTTGCTTCTAGCGGCTGACCACCTACGACATATACGATAGTAAGCATCGTAAAAAATTCCATACTGTCACCTATATAAATGGCATTGCAACCCAGTACAGGATTACAATAGTCCAGATTACAAACACAAACATATCAAAAAGATCTTTAGCTGTTATGTGTTTCAGTGCCTCAATTATTTCTTTCATTTGTAAGTTCTCCTATTGATATACAATTTATTTTATTATTAGTTGTCGTGGGGCAGGGCGGCATTCTTTTCCCAGTCTAGCCGATCTATACCTGTAGACCCTGCCTCACCACTAATTACTGCAAGCGTTATATGTACCTTCCCAAGGTGCTGACGCTAGCGAAACATCTGTCCTATAGTTTTTAAATTTTACAGGTTTTTTGTTTACTCGCGTTACACCTTGTTTGTTTGCTCTTTGGAAGGCTACACCGAAATCGTATGCCATCTTGCGTAGATTAGGTTTTTCTACGCCAAGCACGTTACTAGCTTCTGCTATTGTCATATGTGAATGATCCAACAACAGTTGCTTTAATTCGTTGTTATGTCTACGCCGCATCAGAGCGTAAAGCTTATAGTCCGTGCGCTTCGATTTATCTTTTGTCATAGCTAGGTGGCATTGGTGGGAAAGGTGGATTGGAGGGTGGCGCATATTGCTGCTGTGGCATTGGCGGTGGAGCGTACTGCTGCTGTGGCGCCGGCGCATAATTATCCTGTTTAGGTTTGTTAGGAAACAGTGGAGCCCTACCTATCTTAGGAAAATTTTTATAATCATCTCCTGTTTTTATTTCGTAGATGCAGTAAATAGATATATCATTTTCTAAAACTAACTGTTTAATCTGTTCAATGACTGCAAGCTTTTGAGGGTTATCGTTATCCTCTTTGCGTGTGCTTAACCACCCGGTGATTCTCATGTTGACCGGTCTACCCTGATCCATAAAACCATCTAAGGTAAAATTATTATTGCCGAATATTGGTGATTTACTCATTGTACTTGCTTCTCCTTGTTGTCGTAGTACTCAGTTAATTCTTTAAAAAGGTCTGGAAACTGATGCTTCAGTGTATCCATAGCCTCATCAGGTAAGCTATCATTCACTCTGTATAGCTCACGCATGTTTGTAGCTGTATCAATCATAGTCTTACAGCCGTTAACATACTCTCGCCACTGCTTGTGGATCTCCACAGCGCTCTGTGGCTGTGCTTGTTGCTGTTGTTCTCTTTGCGTTATTACTTGGTCGTTGTGTTGAGCTACGTCTATTTCAAAGCTAGATGCGTAGCTGCCACCATGTAAACCGAGACTTGCCAATGCTCTTCCTATAGCAGAAGTTTCTCCATTTTCTAATGCAGAAGTTCTATTAACATGTGATGAGCCCCTTATTTCTTCAGCTAATCCAGAACCTATAACGGCGCCGTTTTTGTCTATTACCTTTGCCTGGACAACCACACGCTGCCCATCATCAACAATTATATTTGTATCGATACCTAGTTCAGTGCCAAATGCCTTACGGAAAGCCTCAACACGTACAAATACTTCTGTGTATTTTCTGCCGCCTTGTTGTTTTACACCGTGCGATCTATTAAGATCATTGACCTCAGACATTGCATTTATTAATTCTTTCATTTTTTACTCCCAAATAGTTGTTTAGCTTTCACCAATATATCCGGGTTGAGATCTCGCCACACAAAACTTTCAGCAAACTGTGGGTCTGTTAAAGATAGTAACTCTGGCAAATCATCTGCAACCTGCATTAATTTTTCTCTACGTTTACAGGCTTGCACAATGTTATCTAAAGCAAAGTTTAGCTCTTCAAGCGTAGGCTCTAGTATTACATAGCCAAGTCTATTTGCATACACAATTTTTGGAATGATGCCAGACAAGTGCCAGTAGCCGGCAAGCTGCATAAGATGTGGTGCTTTAATTTTTTTAGGCAAAGAGTTTGCCCTTGGGCTATCTGTATCAGCGGCTTGATCCCATTGCGTCTTTAGTTCTACACGCCCCTCGCCATAGTCAAGCTTACCAAAGTATGGCAGCTGACAGTGTGGTATGTGACCAAACAAATCTATCTCACCTATTATTCTATTAGATCCCTGCATGGCCTCTCTGACGCCCTGTGCTGCGTTCTCACACACTAAAGAGAACTCTGACTGCACAAGGTCACCCTTCTTGCTACGCTTACCCTCAGCATCATAGTAGATGCGCTCACGGTGTGCGATGATAAGATTATCTTTGTCTGCATCACGCCAGTGACCGCCCTGGTAACCTTGTAATAAATTTATTGCATCGCCCATAGCTTCATTTGGTGACGCATCATCGACTAATAACCGATCAACATACACCTGTGCAGCGCGTCCAGACACCATGTTTGGATTATCTTTATACTGCGATAGCCCTAAACAATCTTTGTAATGCCCGGAGTCGCGTAGTATTTGTCTCGCTTCTTGTTCATCACCCTGAGCTTCACCAGTCAATATCTTCCACGCTTTGTTGTGTTGCACACGTAGGTACGCTTTATCAAAAAACGTCCATGCATCTGGCGTTGATGGATTACTGTGATGCTTATAATTGAACCTGTCGGCCCATCCTGTTTTTTTTAATCCCATATCTATACCCTTGACATATTGTGTCACGAACATATGCTATCAATAAATTTTTGCAAGGAGAAATTTTATGAAGCTTGAAGAATGGCGCAAAGAAAAGGGTTATAGTTACCCTCAACTAGCGCAAAGATTAGATGCCAAGCATGGCACTGTCGTGCGGCGTTGGTGCTTAGATAAAGATCATAAAGACTACAAGATACCATCAGCTAAGTATATGTTAATTATACAAGAAACTACGATGGGCGCTGTTACACCTAACGACTTTTATAGGTGACGTATGGGTGGCAAGGCAAGCAGGGATAAGGGTGCAGCGTTCGAGCGCGAGATAGTAAACTGGCATCGAGAAAAAAATGTAGAGGCAGAACGCATACCCTTGTCAGGAAGTGTCAAGGGTTCGTTTGCAGGTGACTTAATAATAGGACCAGAAAAAGCGTTGCTTGCAGAATGTAAGAGAAGAGCTAGGGCGTATCAGGATTTGTATGACGCCCTAGATCAAGATGGCAGCGATATGCTGTTTATCCGTAAAGACCGGGGGCGCACGTTAGTTGTGTTACCTATAGAAACATATGAAGCATTTTTAGAATGGATTGGCTGGAAGGAGAACTAATATGCCATACAATAAAGACGGTATCGGATACCAAAAAACAGACACTAGCAAAGCAGCAGCGTACAGTAATTATCCTGGTAAACTGACTGCAAAAGATAGAGTGTTACAGCTTTTACAGAAAGTACCAAACAAGCTAACAACTGAGGAAATTAGTGATGTCTTACAGATACCATACGGTACTGTGCAGCCACGTTTATCTGAGTTGCAAAATGAAAATAAAGTTGTTGATTCTGGGCTTCGCGGCAAAACAAAATGGGGTAAGTCTTGCATTAGGTGGGAAGCGGTATGAGATACGGAGGCTTAGAGATAAAAGGCAGTGAAGCAAACTTTGTGTTTTACAGCCCAGACGGACAAAGGTTTTATGAACCTGCAAAGCGTTGCCCTGACTGCGATACAAGCGGTCAGGTGCTAGGTGAAAAAGCTGATGTAGACTACATCAATGGCGGCTCACTTGTTGAGGTAGTGGCAACGTGCCTGGAGTGTGAAGGTCTAGGCTTTGTTGTTGATGACAGTGATGAGTAAGCATAGCCTGAAGTCAAAGCGTAGGCATCCAGCTGCGCCGCGAGAACGCATAGAAGTCGGGCATATTACTTTTGAGTTGTGTCCGACAAATGCTACGTTTGCACTAATAGCTGGCAACGCAGTGCAGTCAAAAGATAGGCGCCCATTGTTCTCTGGTATGATAGAACCCGAAATGGAAAAAGAACTACGCAGGGTAGCGTTTAGAATGAAGCATATTTTAAGCAGTAAAAATAGTTAGATTGATGCTTCATTATCACGGAACACCTCTTACTCCAAGAAGAGAACTGTTGAAACTTGCAGGTAAAAATTTTTGCGTATCGTTTGCCAGGCCAGACGATGCTGATTGGTGTTTAAGTCATGGTCAATCGATTATGTGGGATAATGGTGCTTTTTCGCTATACACTAAAGATCAAGCAACAGATTGGAATAGTTATTATAAATGGTTAGAACCGAGAATAGGACATCCTAACTGGGCTGTTGTTCCAGATGTTATTGATGGTGATATTAATGATAATTTAAAATTAATTTATGAATGGCCGCACAGGAAAGATTGCGCTGCTGTTGTGTGGCACATGTCAGAACCTATAGATCATTTATTAAATTTAATTGATTTAGGTTTTGCAAAGGTTTGCTTTGGTAGCAGCGGCGCTTACTGGCAGGTAGGTTCTGAACAATGGGAGCGCAGGTGTAATGAAGCATTTAATGCTATCGCTAATCGAGGCAGCATACCTTGGATACACATGTTAAGAGGGCTAGCATTGTCGGGTGACAGGTGGCCTTTTGCATCAGCTGATAGTGTTAATGTAGCCAGAAATTTTAAAGACAGTAACCATTGCCCAGAAAGAATGGCAAGAAGAATTGACGCAATACAATGCCCAATTTTTTGGCATGTGCGTCCACATCAAGAGGAGATGATGATATGATTAAATGGATTTCACTTACAGGCTATATTGCAACAATACCTATAGCTAATTGGATGATTGGAAACGTAGGAACTTTCTGCGTTCCACAAGGCCCATGCGTAATACCTGTGTTCCCAGGCGTTACAGCTCCGAGCGGAGTTTTAATGATTGGTCTAGCTCTAGTGTTACGTGATGCAGTGCATGAAACATTAGGAGCTAAATGGGCATTAATTGCCATAACAATAGGTGCTGCGCTGTCCTATATTTTAGCTGATCCTTTTATTGCCATTGCAAGTTTAGTTGCGTTTGCTGTTTCTGAATTGTCTGACTTTGGCGTTTATTCAAAGCTTAGAGCTAAAAGTAAATTGATAGCAATGGCTGTTTCTGGGATTGTAGGTTCTATAATTGACAGCGCATTATTTCTCTGGATTGCATTCGGTTCATTAGCGTTTATTGAAGGACAAATAATAGGTAAAGTTATCATGACATTTGTGGCTGTAGCAGCCTTAAAATTGTATACGTTGACTTACAAAAAAAAAGGGGATTGACAAATGCCACTGAAGAAGTACGCTAACGCGAGCCCAACAGGGCGAGATAATAACTTACAAGTTATTACTACTAGTAACTACAACAGTTACTGTAAAGAAACTAACAATAACTATATAACTAGTAATAACTACAAGATCTTACAGGAGACATTGACCAAGATGTCGCCGGCGTACAAGATGGGTAAGAAGCGTAGGCAAGAAGATCCGTTGTCTTGGAGAATACAGAAGGTGACTAACAAGATCAGGCCTATGATGTCTGTAGATAAATTTTTAGAAGTTTCTAAAAGTATTGCAGTGGCTAGCCCAATGGAGCAAGTAGAGATTGTGCATAAACTTGAAGTGTGGCTAGACAAAGTACATGGTATCAAGTTATAACAAAAACAGAAGTATGTTTTTTTACTGCCGTAAAGTTTTGCTATACTTCTCCTGATGGGCTCTAGTTCTCAGCTTATCTGGTTTAACTGGCCCTTGCCTAGTTAGGTCACGCACTGTCTTGGCGAGGGCATTTTTTTAAGGAATAACATATGGGCAAGAGCAGAACAGTTACCATAGACATCATGAAAAAAATTGTTGATCGATTGGCTCACGGCGAAACACTCGTGGATATTACAAACGATGACAGTATGCCTACGTACAGAGCAGTAACAAGAGCGGTGGCCGGGGATGACAACATGTACGAGCTCTACAGGCGCGGTAGGATTGCTCAGTGCGAATGGTTTACTGATCGTATTAACAAACTAGCAATGGAGCCGCTGCCAGAAGGCCTAGACGTTCGTGAGCTTAATGCTGAGGTAAACAGACGTAGGCTAGAGATAGATACTCTCAAGTGGACTACAGCAAGAAACCAGCCGTTCGGTATACGTGACAAGAAAGAAGACCAGCCACAGGCACAAGCATTTACCATTAGCTGGCAGGGTGGAGATGTGGCAGTCAATGCACTGGAAGATGAAGAACAAGATGCAATGGTGAAGCACTAATGCATAACAATACTTGGCATGGACCTGTACCGTTCAATCCCTCTAAGCATAAACCTATTGAGCTTAAAGACGGTAAGTTTATGACAGAGCGATTGATAAGCATAGACGCACCAGACGGTAGAACATGGGCAATACCTACAGTGTGGTTTGACCAAGAAGGTAAGCACTCACAAGTAGACAACACAACAGCTTCTAGAATTGCAGAGATGTACGAGAATGCAACAGGTGTTATCTTTCCACGTTTCGATACTGTAGCAGAGGCTGAGGCGTTTATACGCAAGCGTTCTGCAATGGGTGGAGCAAGTAAGTCAATGCTAACACGAGGTGGTAAGTGATGCGTGTATGTGTGTATATTACACATCCTGAGCGTCCGATCTACGCGCGTGAACCAGGCATATGCAGATACCTCAATGCAAGGAGCCAAACAGTAAGGCAACCACTACATCTTGTGGTTTGCAAAAACTGCATAGCTTCTACAAAAGCTAAGTCGTTGTAATGATTAAACAATATTGCATAGTTAACATAATGTATATTATGCGTATTAGGTTTTGCCATGCGTTTTGTGCATACCATACCCCCACCCCCCGACATTTTTGCCGCGCTCTGTATACACGTATAATACCTGCGAAGCAGGGAGCCTCATGCACTCTGACTTAACTCCTGACCAGCATGCAATGCTTGGTCACTTAACAGAGCTACGGAGAGGCGTTGTGAGTGGCGATAGTGCGTCTAAGCAGTTAGAGTGTGCGGTATTGCTTTTGGATCTGTACGAGGCTATCCTTGAGTTACATGGTATATTGATTTACGAAGATCAAAAAGAGGTTACGAAGCAGTGACGCATATCGAGATACCGTATGAGCCTAGGCCGTTACAGATGTCTTTGCATAATGAGATGCAGGTAAAGCGGTGGGGTGTTGTTGTGTGTCACCGTAGGTTTGGCAAGACTGTATGGGCTATAAATCATTTATTAAGGGATGCATTAGTTTCTGGTAAGTCTAACCCCCGGTATGCCTATATGGCGCCTACCTATCGCCAGGCGAAGAATGTAGCTTGGGATTATATAAAACATTTTGCTGGTGGTATACCGAATGTGAAGTTTCATGAGACAGAGCTTAGGTGTGATTTGCCTACAGGGGCCCGGATAAGCTTACTCGGTGCAGAAAACCCTGATAGTTTACGTGGTATATATTTAGATGGTTGTGTCATGGATGAGGTTGCTGACATGCCTGAGAATGTATTTCCGGAAGTGTTGCGCCCGGCGCTATCTGATCGTAAGGGGTTTTGTATTTTTGTAGGTACGCCTAAAGGTCACAATGCTTTCTATGATTATTATGAACAGGCTGCTTCTGATGAAGATTGGTTGAGTGCGGTTTATAAAGCTTCTGAGACAGGGTTGTTGGATAAGGAAGAGTTAGACGCTGCTAGGGGCATGATGACCCATGATCAATATATGCAAGAGTTTGAGTGTAGCTGGAATGCAAATGTGCCAGGCGCTATTTACGGCAAGGAGTTAGAAACAGCTACGACTGAGGGTAGAGTAACGAATGTACCTTATGACCCGGCGCACAAAGTAGATACCTGGTGGGATCTTGGAATTGGTGACTCAACATCGATATGGTATACCCAGACGGTAGGCAGGGCTGTGCATGTTATAGATTATTATGAAAATAGAAATCAGGGTTTGCCGCATTACTGTCAAATTTTAAATCAAAAGAATTATTTGTACGGTACGCATAATGCGCCGCACGATATAGAGGTGCGTGAATTGGGTAGTGGTAAAAGCCGAAGGGAAGTAGCCTGGGATCTAGGATTAAATTTTAGGGTGGTTCCTAAGCTTCCTATAGAGGATGGGATACATGCGGCGCAAATGTTGATACCCCGGCTTTGGTTTGATCGTGAGAAGTGTAGGCAGGGTTTAGAATGTTTGCGGCAGTATCATAGGTCATACAATGATAGAACAAGATCATTTAGAGCTAACCCGGTGCATGATTGGTCTTCCCATGCAGCTGATGCGTTTAGGTATTTTGCTGTAGGGCTCAGGGAAAGTGGGCCGACAATGAAAGCGCCGCAAATGCAAGCGATGTCAGATTATGACCCATTTGCAGCTTAATTATAAATTAGCTAAGTATACTGATGCTGCTGAAGTAACAGAAGTTTGTAAAATGTTTCATGCGGAAAGTTGGCAACGATTTGCTGACTTTGACTTTGATAGAATGCAGCAATGGGTAACGGAGCGCATTGATATGGATGACAGTGAAATATTCACAGCATGGGATAATAATTTGTTGGTTGGATGTTTAGTTGGAATGGCGTATTATTACCCTTATTCAAAAACACTAGTCGCAGGAGATTATATCTGGTATGTTGTACCTGAGTATCGAGGCGGCATGATTGGGGTGCGGCTAATGAAGATGTTTGAAGAATGGGCGCGAGGTGTTGGAGCAGTTAACATTTGTACTGGCGCAACATCTGGCATAAATAGTGAAAGGGGCGCGTTATTATTGCAGCGTCTAGGTTATAGTCCAGTTGGGCTTTCTATGCAAAAGGAATTGATATAATGTGTGGTTTATTTGGTGCTAGTCCTTTTAGTTCTAACATGAGTAGTAGTGAAAGAAATGCAGAGGCTAACAAACAAGCTGCTGGTACACGCATGGCGTCTGGTGGGAATTATCAAAGTCCAAAAACTGGTTTGCAGCAAGCTAAAGATGATATTCAAATGGATTTAGGTATAAAGCCGAAAGATGTTGATTATTATGCGCGGCTAGATGATCGCAAAGCAAGATCTCAAAAAGCCATGAAAGAATTGATGGCAAAAGCTAATGAGTCAGATGATAGGCCGGCTCCAACGCCCACACCAACACAAGAAGTAAAAGCTGTTGCTGATATTCCAGAAATGCCAACACCACCAGAAATGCAAACGGCTGAAGTGCAAGCTCCTTCTAA
>MDTE01190306.1_pt1 | contig 27375 bp, 26 predicted proteins | sample 811231 | NCBI WGS metagenome assembly MDTE01 (sample SAMN05326651, study PRJNA326480) | marine metagenome | isolation source: seawater | place: Indian Ocean: Red Sea | collected 2010
TGTAACTGGCACTTCAGCAGTAGGAACCAACCACAAATCTTCTTCTATATCTTTATAAAGATTGTCTCCAAATTTTGGTAATTGTGCTGTCCCAATTAGCATTTCTTCTTTAACTAGTGCCGGCGGGTAGACTTCCAAATAACCTCTTGAAGTATGTTTTTCTAGCATCCAACTTATTAAGCTACGCTGTAATTTGGCTCCATCGTTAAGTAGCATATAGAATCTTTGCCCTGAGACTTTTACGCCGCGCTCAAAATCAATGATGCCAAATTTTTTCCCAATCTCCCAATGTCCAACATTTTGTTCATTGTTTAAATCTTCAGGTGGGTTTGATAATTGACTTTTCTCGCTTACTTGTATTTCCTTATGTCCTAGTCCTTCTTTGATAATTATTGCATCTTCTTCTTTTCCAATTTGAATATCTTCCTGAAGAATATTAGGCATATCTAAGAGAAGATTTTTTATCTTTTCCTCAATATTTCTTATTGAATCTTCAAGTTCATGTATTTTTTTCGATGTGTCTTTTTGAGAATCAATTATTTCTTTTTTCTCTTTATCATTCATATTTGGTGTAATATTTTTTGTTGATTTTTTTCTATCTGCGCGAAGACTATCAAGCTCAAAAGTTATTTCACGCCTTTTGTTATCAAGGTCGAGCAATTCTTTTAAGGGAAATTTATAATTTCTTTTTTCATAAATTTCTTTTATATATTCGCTTTGTTCTCTAATGAATTTTATTGGTAGCATTTTTTACACATTTCATATTCAATTTAGTTTATTCTTTAGATTTCATTGCCGGGAATAAGATAATTTCTCTAATTGAGTGTTCTCCAGTAAATAGCATTGCCAATCTTTCTATTCCCAACCCTAATCCCCCAGCTGGTGGCATGCCATATTCTAATGCTTCTACAAAATCTTCGTCAATTAATTCAATCTCATCTTCACTCAATTTAGCTTTTTTTACTTGTTCGATCATTCGTTCTTTTTGGTCAACTGGATCATTTAATTCAGAATATGCATTTGCGAACTCATAACCAAGTATAAATAATTCAAACCTTTCTACAAACCTCTCATTTCCTTTAATTTTTTTCGCAAGGGGAGAAATTTCTGTTGGGTAATCAAATATAAATGTTGGTTGGATTAATTGAGGTTCTACAAATTTCTTCATAATTTCATCAAGCATCGCATCATGGGATAAATTATCATCAATTTCCATTCCAAGTTTTTTAATCTGTATTTTAAGATCGTTATAACTATTAATTGAATCATATTTAATTCCTGCGAATTTTTCTAAAGCTTCAACATAAGTTAATTCTTGCCAATTGCCTGACAGGTTAATTTCATGTTCTTCATTCATAATTGTGAGGCTTCCTGCAACTTCTTGAGCAGCAAAAGTAATAAGTTCTTTAACCATATTTGCTACATCTTTGTAGTCAGCATATGCTTGATAGGATTCTAAAAGTGTAAATTCAGGATTATGCCTGTATGATATTCCTTCATTACGGAATACTTTACCAATTTCAAATACTTTTTCAAAACCTCCTATCATTAATCGCTTTAAATGTAATTCTAATGAAATTCTGAGAAAGAGATCCTGGTTCAATTGATTGTGGTGAGTAATAAATGGTTTTGCTGCTGCACCACCTGCACTTTCTTGCAAGACAGGTGTTTGCATTTCAATAAAACCATTTTTATGAAAAAAATTCCGTAATGAAAAAATGGTATTTGAAAAAGCAACCGCAAGTTCCCTTGAATGCTCATTAGAAATTAAATCTAGATGCCTAGAACGATAACGTATTTCTGGATCTACTACACCGTGCCACTTTTCTGGTGGTGGCCTCAATGCTTTAGAAATAATATTTATTTCTTCAACAGCAATAGTTATTTCCTCAGTTTTTGTTATGAATAAATTGCCGCTTGCAGAGACAAAATCACCTAAATCAATCATAGATAATATCTCATACTGTTCATTTAATTTTTCTTTACTAAGTTGGATTTGTATTTTACCGCTTTCATTACGAACATCTAAAAAAGCAATTTTGCCCATCTTCCTTTTTGCTGTGACTCTTCCATTAATTCTATAAATTGATTGATTGTCAATGTTAAATTCTGATTTAATTTTATCGATTGGATCTGATGTTTTGACTCTTGCAGGATAAGGATCACCATTCTGCATTAGGTAGTTTCTTTTTTCTTTTCTTGCATTAATTAGTTCTTCTTCATTTGGCATATTTAGTTTTTCTTTTTATATATAACAATGAATTTTTTTCATATCCTGAATTGATAATCCTTGAGTGTTAAGCTTCTTTAATTAACTTTATTAATGTATAGTAACCCTATATGCATTTGAATGTAAACAAGCTTAAAATATTGAAACGAACTAGTTTTTTTGAATATAATTGAGGTTTTCGATGGATAATGGCTTTGATGGCAATGATGATTTCCCAATAAATAAAGATATTTTTGATGATTATTCTCTTGGTGCTCCTTCTAGATCCAAAAAGGGCTTACCAATCAAACCTATTGTATTGATTATTTTCATTGCATTTGCAATATATTATTTTTTCCCATCGGGTAATTCAAATGAAAATAGTGTCCAAGAAGAAGATCAGCAATATAAAGTTGCTAAGAAGAATATGCCCGCAAAACTCCCATCTGAATTCATACCAGTTTCTAATTTCTATGATATTGATATTATTGACCCAGATATAATTGGCAAAAGGATCTCAATTAGCCTAAAACTCACTGAGCCAATACGAGATAATGATAAACCATTTTTTTATTATTATGATTCATTGTATGGAAAATGGCATAGACTTTCTCAAGCAACTACCAATTTAGAAGGAACGATTGCTTTCGGACAAATAACGAAATTACCTAGTAATATAATGGTTGTATCTGCACCAGATCGCATTAGACAGTTAAGTTATTTAAGTTGCCAAGAATGTGATAATAGTGAAAATGCGTTATCAAATAGTGAGAGCGTTATGTTTGCAAGCCCGGACTTAACTGGGATTGATGGGAAAATTACTTTAAGAAAATCAGGCATAGACGTTAATAAATTATCTAGCACTAATTTTTTCTTTGGTATTCATGCTAATGATAAGCGAACTTCTGAAATTATCAATTATATTCTTGAAGACACAAATAGAATTGATGAACATATTCAAAACATTATTGCCGAATTAAAACAAGTTAATGCATCTGGCATACATATAAATTATCAAAACATTAAATTAGAAAATAAAAAATCATTTACCAGTTTTATAAGTAGAATATCTGATGTTCTTGCTACCCAAAGTTTAGGTAAGCTAATTGTATCATTGCCAATTTCAGATGATCTTTCAAATGATTCATATGATTGGCAAAAGATTTTTGATGTAGCTCAAAAAGTATGGGTCCATCCCTCCGAAGACGGTTTAAAATTTTATAAAGAATTGACTCATTTATCAGAAATATCAGAAGAATTAAATTTAGATAATGCTAAAATGCATTTAGTAATTAATGCTATTTCTAGGGAAAGGTCAATTGATGGCATAAATGCAATTTCTAGAGTAGATGCACTAAAAATTGCTAGTGATTTTTCTGTTAAACTTAATGAAAAGGCAGTAACAACAGATTCGCCAATTACTTTAGATGCTTTAAATTTAAATACTCTTAATACTGGCAACAATAAATTAAGCTGGGACGACATATCTAAATCTGTATCATTTAGATATGTCAGTAATGGAAGCGAAAGAACAATTTGGGTTCAGAACAGCTTTTCATTAAGATTTCAAATTTATTTTGCTGAAAAAAATAACTTTGCAGGCATTGTGGTCGATATCAATCAACTAGATAAACATACTGAAAAATATTGGGAAATTTTTGATAAATACTTAACTAGTGCAGAAATTGAGCTGTTAAAACCTTTCGATGATTATGTACGTTTGAATTGGACTTCATCTGGAGGTAGTTTTGAAAATAATAGTGGCGAATCTATTACTTGGCGTTCACCCAATGAGCCAGGCGCCTATAGTATTCAACTTAGCGCCTCTGACGGTGAAGTCTTCTTATCAACAGAATTAGTAATCAATGTCATTGCTGAAAAGAATACAGCATCTTTGATTACTCAATTAACAAAAACATTACCAAATATAAATGTTGAATCAATTGAATTTATTGAAGATGTAGTTAAGAGTTCTGAAATTCAAAAACCTGTAATTCAAGATGCCGTAAAGATCGATAATAAACAAAGCCAAGAGGTTGTAAAAAATAATATTTCACTTGTTGAATATCGACCAATTCCTATTGGTCCTCCTGGGCCTGCTGGCAATTAATATGAATTTAAGGATTGATAATTGCTGATTGTCACAGGTGGCATTTCAAAGGGCATTAAACTGAAATTGCCAAATGAAAAGATTACACGACCAACTTCACAAAAAATGCGAGAAGCACTTTTTGCTATTATCGAGAATTTTGAAATTGATTTTAAGATAGTCTTCGATTTGTATGCTGGAAGTGGCATGCTTGGGATCGAAGCTTTATCTCGAGGGGCTAACAAATGTATTTTTATAGAATCAAATAAGAATATATGTAAAATCATCAAAAATAACCTTAAATCTACTAATTTGCTTAATAGATCAGAAATTGTTCATGCATCTGTTGGAAAGTGGAAAGTAAATCTAAATAATGACCCAACATTAATCTTGGTTGATCCCCCCTTTAATGATGAGCTTAAATGGATTAAGATAGAAAAATCTTTAGGAGATCTTTCATTTTACAAAAATTTAATTTTGGTCATTGAACATTTTCATAAAGATACCGCTCCAGAAATGATTTGCGAGATAAATAAATTTCGTACAAGAAGGCATGGAGATTCTATAATAAGTTTTTATAAAGTATAAATAGTAAAAAATTGATTGAGGTTTAAAATGGCAGTTGCAATGTATCCCGGGAGATTTGATCCAGTAACAAATGGACACTTAGATATTGTTGATAGGGCTTCTAAAATTTTTGATCATTTGATTATCGGTATTGCTGCAGGGGATGTAAAGACTAATTTATTTTCTGCTGAAGAACGTGCTGAATTATTTAAGAAAGCTACTGCTCAATATAAAAATTTATCTGTCGAAATTTTTGATGGATTAACAATAGATACAGCACGTGATTTAAATGTCAATGTATTAATTAGAGGGCTTCGTGCAGTAACTGATTTTACAACTGAATTTGATATGGCATTAATGAATCGCGATATGGAACAAAATATTGAATCAATCTTTTTTATTACAGATTTAGGCAATTTATTTTTAAGTGCTAGTCGAGTTAGAGAATTAGCCAGCTATGGAGTAAATGTTGATCAATATGTTCCAGAAATTGTTGCAAAAGAACTTACGAAAAAATTTAATTCATAAAGAGGAATAATGGATTTACTTCACCTTGTTGATCAATTAGAAGAATTAGTAGCTGATGCCAAAAAAGTACCAATTGGAAATCGGGTAATGCTTCCTTATGATAGGGTTTTGGAACTTATTGATGAGTTACGTATTGCAATACCTAATGATGTTCGTGAAGCTGAAGAACTTGTTTCTTCAAAAACATCACTTTTAAGATCAGCAGAGGAAGAAGCAAAACTAGTAATCTCAACTGCTGAATCTAAGGCAAGCAGTTTGATGGATGATCACGAAATCGTTCAAAATGCTAGATTGAAAGCAGATCAAATCATTCAACAAGGTGAAAACAATCTAAAAGATCGAATCAATCAGGCAAATCAAGAAATAACGAAGAGAATAGAAGATTCTAGGATTCTGGCTCAACAAGAGATGGGTGCTGCTGATAATTATGCTAAACAGTTACTTGAACGTCTAGATAGGCAACTGCAAGCATTCATTTCATCTGTGCATAATGGATTAGAACAATTAGACAGAGTTCACAATGTTGAACAAACAAATGATGACAACACTGTAGTAAAAGATGATATTAATGTAATGCAATCTCAACAAATGGACATAGAAACTGATAGCACTATAAATGCAAATGTAGATATTGAAAATGATCCAGAGCTTTCTAACGAAAATTTAGAAGAAAATATAGACTTAAATAATTCTAAAGAAAAAATTGTTGATGATTACTCCTTAGATGATTTTGATGAAAGAAAGTAATTTACAATCGATGTTTTTATTTAATTACAATGTTTAAGAGCTTGTCTTGAATATATATGACTTTAATAATTTCTTTTTTTTCTAAATAATTTGCAATTTTTTCATTCTCTTTTGCTTGTTGTAGCACTGTTGATTCATCAGCTCCCATCATAATATCTATTGAAACTCGTAATTTACCATTAATTTGTATCGGTAATTCTTTTGTATCAGATAGTGTCAATGCATCAACATAATTAGGCCATTGCATTTTATGGATGGAATATTTTTTGCCTATTTGCATCCATAATTCTTCACTGATATGAGGGCAAATAGGAGCAAGCATAAGACAAAGAAATTCAATTGCCTCATCCCAAGATTCTAAATCATTTTTATTTATTTCATCAATGGCTAATAATGCATTTGTCATTTCCATTAATGCTGCAATCATGGTATTAAATCTAAAATTTTCAATATCATATGAAGCTTTTTTCAATGTTGAGTGACTTATTTTTTTTATCAGAGGAGATTGTTCTTCAACATTAGTTATTTTTGGTTGTGTTAATACGAGATTCCATAATCTATTTAACCATCTATGTGTACCTACAACACCTGATAAATCATATGGCCCACCTTGATCCCAAGGCCCTAAGAACATTAAGTATGATCTAAATGCATCAGCACCCCATTTTTCAACTTGACTATCTGGTGCAACAACATTTCCTCTTGATTTTGACATTCTTTGACCATCAGTACCCAATATTTGACCTTGACTAAAATAACGAGTAAATGGCTCGTTATCTTTTAAAATACCCATGTCTCGTGCTGCTTTGTAGAAAAATCTTGAATACAAAAGATGCATTGTAGCATGTTCAGCACCTCCAGTATATTGATCTACTGGAAGCCACGCGTTCTCTGATTCTAAGCTAATCATTGAGTTTTGATTTTTTGCATCTGCATATCGTATGTAATACCATGAAGAACACATAAACGTGTCCATCGTATCAGTTTCCCGCTTTGCTGGCCCTTTACATTGTGGGCAAACTGTATTAACAAATTCTTCACTTAGTGACAATGGAGATTTTCCAGTGGGTAAAAATTCAACGTCATAAGGTAATTTAATTGGTAAATCTTCTTCTGGAACTGGCACTATGCCACATTCTTTCTTTTCACAATAAATTATTGGTATTGGTGCGCCCCAATATCTTTGTCTAGAGATCAGCCAGTCTCTCATACGATATTGAGTTTTACTCTTGCCTATTTTTTCTTTATCTAAGTATGCAGTAATATTACTCATTGCAGTTTTTGTGTCTTGTCCATTGAATTGCTCAGAATTAATTAATATTCCATTTTCTGTAAAGGCTTCATTTAATTTTTGCTCATTATTTGAAGAATTGCTGATTACTTGGATAATTTCTAAAGAGAATTTAGTTGCAAAATCAAAATCTCTTTGATCGTGAGCAGGCACACCCATTACAGCACCAGTTCCGTAAGTAGGCGAAACATAATCTGCAATCCATATCTGAATTTTTTTATTATTGAGTGGATGCAAACAGTATGCACCAGTAAAGACACCAGTCTTCTCTTTCAGAAGAGATTCTCTTTCAATCTCCGATTTTAGTTTTGTTGAATCTTGGTATTCTTTTACTGTTTTTTTCTGTCCTTGAGTAGTTATTTTATTAACCAAAGGATGTTCTGGAGCAAGAACCATAAATGTGACACCAAACAAGGTATCTGGTCTTGTAGTAAAGACATTAATTTTTAATTCTGTGGCATTCATTTTTGAATCAAGTACATCAAAATCTATTTCAGCTCCGATGGATTTTCCAATCCAGTTTTTTTGCATCGATTTTACCGATGTTGGCCAATCCATTTGATCGTTTTCTAATAATTCATCTGCATAATTAGTAATTCTAAAAAACCATTGCTCCATTTCTCTTTGCTCAACTAATGCACCAGATCTATCGGACTTACCATCTATAACTTGTTCGTTAGCTAAAGTGGTTTCATCAACTGGATCCCAGTTGACAAGCGCTTTACCTCGATAAGCTAAATCATTATTGTAGAGCTGTAAAAACCACCATTGTGTCCATTTATAATAATCATCCGCACTTGTGTTGACTTCTCGATCCCAATCGAACATGGCACCCATTTTTTTTAGTTGCTTTCTCATTCGCACGATATTACTATCTGTCCAATCTTTCGGATGCGTTTTACCCTTTATTGCTGCATTTTCAGCAGGTAAACCAAATGCATCAAATCCCATTGGAAAGAGGACATTGTTCCCTTTCATGGTGTAATACCTAGCAAGCGAATCAGAGGGCGCCATTGCATACCAATGACCAATATGCAGATCTCCAGATGTGTATGGGAACATTGTAAGATGATATCGATTCTCTTTTTTAGAATCTTTATTAGGCGTTTTATATAATTTGTCTTTATCCCATTTTTGTTGCCATTTTTGTTCAATAGCATTTGGATTGTATTCTATTTTATGTTTTGAATCTTTCATCAATCTTTTTTCTTGCTTTAAATGATTATAATAAATTATTTTATAACACTAATTCATTTATAAAAATGTTTATTTTTTAGTTTATGAAATAAATTGTTAACGTTGATGAAATAATAATTTAACAATTTGAAATTAAATTCATGATAAAAATAATTAGTATTATCTATAACATAAATTTATGTTTAATTAATACGCAAAGAGGATTTAGGCTTAATTCATTGAGGAGCATTATGACAAATCAAGGTTTAACAGGTTTTTTGGCTAAGACAGCAATTAAATATAAATTTGCAGTCTTATTTATTTGGATTGTATTATTTATTGGTGGTGGTTATTTTGCTGCTGGAATAAATGATCATACAGAAAATGATCAAGGTTTTGTAACCGAACCAGAATCTGAAAAAGCTCTTGCTCTTTACAATAAAGAATTTTCTTCAGACTCCCCAGTTTCACTAAGTGAGAATATTATTATAAAATCGCTTAACAATCAGACTGTCAATGATGCTGAATTCAAATCTACAGTAAGCAATGTAACAAGTGAAATAAGAGCATTAGAAAGCAGCGTTGCTTTTGCTACCAATTTTTATGAAACTAATTTACCCAATTTAATTTCCAAAGATCAAAGTATTACATTAATCCCAGTTGAATTAAAAGGAACCTTTGAAAATTCTGCTTTAACTGCTAAGCCGTATGTTGAATTGATTCATGAATTAGATTCTAAACATAATAATTTTGATATATTAACTTCTGGTTTTGCTTCTATAGATCTTAATTTTGTTGAAGTAGCAGAAGATGATCTTGCTAGTGAAATTCAAGTTATGCCTATTGCTTTAATTGTTTTACTATTTGTATTCGGTGCTTTAGTTGCTTCTGTTATTCCAATTTTACTAGGATTAATTGCTATTGTTATTACTATTGGTCTTTGTGCATTAATTAGTCGAGCATATCCACTTAACATCTTTGTTACGAATATCGTATTAACGATTGGGCTCGCTGTTGGCATTGATTATGCGTTATTTATCATGGATCGATTTAGAGAAGAAAGATCAAAGGGTCTTGAAAAAATTGATGCAATAACTAAAGCAGGTTCTACTTCTTCACGGGCAGTACTATTTTCAGGATTTACTGTTGTATTGTCTCTTTTGGGAATGTTTCTTGTGCCCACAGATATTTTTCGTAGTTTAGGATTAGGTGCAATTATAGTTGTAGTTGTTTCTATTTTATCATCATTGACTTTATTACCTGCCATTTTAGCAATTTTAGGAGATGGCATTAATAGGCTGAAAGTGCCATTTATTCAAACTAACAATAAAGAAGAGAGTAAATTTTGGTCATCGATTGCTTTGAATGTTATGAAGTATAAAATTATTGGGGTAATTGTTCCTGCAGTTGTATTGGTTTTAATTAGCTCGCAGTACTTCAATATTACGATTGGTGCTAGCGGTGTTGAAACTTTACCTGAAGATAATCGTGCACGTAAAGCATATGAAATTTTAGAAGAAAACTTTTTATCCGGAGGAATCGCAACTCCGATTATTGTTGTTGCTGAAAGTAGCACTAATGAAAAAACTGATATGCTGCTTGGATTTGAAAGATTAAATAATGAAATTAATGCTAGCAATGCCTTTGGTCCCATTTTAGGTTTTGAAACTAGTGAGTCAGGTTCTGCGTATGCTTTACAAGTTGCACCAAAGGGCTCAGCAACTAGCGGCATTGCAACTGATTCTGTTGATTTATTGAGGAATACATTAATTCCTCAATCTTTTGGTCTGAACGAGAATAAAGTTCTTGTAGGAGGACAGAGTGCTGGATATAAAGATTTCTATCTCTTAGTTGATCGATTTACTCCAATAGTATTTATTTTTGTTTTATCCACAAGCTTTTTGCTTTTACTGGTTGTATTTAGGTCTATTTTTGTTCCAATTAAAGCTGTCATTATGAATATGCTAGGTGTAGGTACTGCTTATGGCTTAATGTACCTTGTCTTTGAAAAAGGATATGCGATAAACTTTTTTGGATTTCAACAAGTTGAAAGCATTGAAGCATGGGTGCCGTTATTTTTGTTTACAATTGTGTTTGGCTTATCGATGGATTATGAAGTTTTCTTATTGAGTAGAATTCGAGAGCATTTTGATGCAACTGGTAATAATGCTGAATCTGTTGCACACGGTATTAAAAGAACCGGAAGACTAATAACAGGAGCAGCAGGAATAATGATTGTTGTATTTAGCGGATTTGCTATGGGTGAATTAACTATGTTTCAACAAATGGGATTTGGAATAGGCGTTGCTGTGTTCATAGACGCTACAGTAATCAGAATGATTTTTGTGCCAGCATCTATGGCACTTGTAGATAAATGGAATTGGTACTTTCCTAGTTGGTTAAATTGGATTCCAGATGTTAGAGTAGAACCACCAGAAAATATTTAATTTCTGTGGGAAGGTTTATAAAATGTTTAATGGAATCAAAGGTGTATTTATTCGTGTCAACAATATTGAAGAAGCAACAGACAAATATTTAAAAGTATTTGGCGGTAAATTGATACAAAGACATAAATTTGAAGATCTAGGTTTTGATACTTCTGTTATTGAATATAATAATGATACTTTTATAGAAATAATTTCACCACTAGGTGATTCAAGTCCTGTTCAAAAAGCTTTAGATAAATTTGGCGAGGGCATCCATTTAATTGCTATGGATAATGATGACCCAGCTCAAAGCGTTAGTGATTTAAGAGCAATGGGCCTCAATTTAATCAATGACCCTGGAGAAGGAAGTCCAATTACTCAACAAATATTTATTCACCCAAAAGAATTAAATGGGATGATGGGGCTAATCTCTGGAACTCCTATTGATTAATGGAAAAAGACCAGTTATTTATTGGAGTCAGTGTTGAGGTTTAGTTATTATTTAAATCCACAGACTATTGAACCTGAAGATGATCAACGAATTATTAACGAAATGTTAGATCATACCGAGTTTGCTATAAATAATGGTTTTACTGATATTTGGATTACTGATCATAATTTCACTGGCTATAGTGCTTTTTCTGATGCAATTATTATGGCTGGCGCGGTCACTCAAAGATTTCCTGGTACACATATTGGTTTTGCTTTAAATGTTGTTCCCTTAATGCATCCAATAAGGTTTGTAACACAAATGAATCTGCTTGATCAATTGTCAAATGGAAACTTAACTGTGGGTGTAGGCGCTGGTAATTCACCATCAGAATTTGCTGGTTATGGGATTGATGTCGATGATAGACATGAAATCATGGATGAATTTATGTCTATTTGTGAAAAAGCCTGGATGCATAAAGATGGAGAATTAAAATATAATGGTAAATATTTTAATGGTAAGATTCAAGGAAGAATTATTCCACAGTCTGTTCAAACTCCTTATCCACATTTAGCTGTAGGCACTGGCACTCCTGAGAGATTACTATTGACTGGACAAAAGGGCTGGTCTTTATTAATGGGACCAAGGGAACCACAATATTTAGCAGTACGAATGCATATGTATAAACAGGGATTGAAAAATTCTAAATTGAATAAAAAACAGATTGAAACAGCCTGGGAATATACTGGTGTAGGTAGACAGTTATATATTGCCGAAGAAGATGAAAATTGGCGAGAAACTCTTGCACCAAATATTGACCATTGGATAAAAATTTCAGCTAGAGGAGACGAAGGAAAATATTCATTAACACAGGAAGAGTATGACGATCGATACAATAGATATACTAACGGTGGCTGGCTGTATGCTGGTACAGCAGATGAAATTTTTAATAAACTAGAACCACTAGCAAAATTAGGCATTAGGCATTTAATGTGCTGGTTTGATTTTGGGATGCTGTCGAATGATCAAGTTATGGGGAGCCTGAAAAGGTTTATCGAACATGTCATGCCTCGATTATCTGCTGTTGAAACTGATCCTGTTTATGTGGAAAAAATTTTAGAGGATAATCCGATGGAAACTAAAGCACCGGATGCTCTAAATACATTATAGTAACTGTGGGATTGGAATAGCATGATTAAAATAGCAATAATTGATGATTATACTTCTGATGCATCTGCATTAGCAGAATGGGCACGTTTGCCAGATAACTATAAAGTAGATTTTTTCCAAGAACACATTACTGATTTAGAAGAATTAATTGCAATGTTAATTGAATATGAAATTTTAGTTGTTATGAGAGAAAGAACTATAATTTCCAGTGAACTAATTGCTGCATTGCCAAATTTGAAAATGATTATCACATCAGGAATGTACAATGCAGCAATTGATTTTTCTGCTGCTGAAGAAAACAAAGTACTGATTTGTGGTACAGAATCTAGTGGAGTTTCCACTACTGAGCAGACGTGGGCTTTAATTCTTTCTTTAACACACAACATTGTATCTGAGCACAATCATATGATGAATGGCTTATGGCAACAATCCTTAGCTACAGAATTGAATCAAAAAAATCTAGGCATTATTGGTCTTGGTAGAATAGGTTTGGAAGTTGCAAAGATCGGGATTGCTTTTGGGATGAATGTTTTTGCATGGAGTCAAAATTTGACTAAAGATTATGCAGAACAAAATGGAATTAATTTTATTAAATCTAAAGAAGAGATATGCGAAATTAGTGACATACTATCTTTGCATGTCCGGCTATCTGAACGCACTATTAACTTAATTACAAAGCAAGAACTTTCAATCATGCAAGATCATGCCTTTATTATCAATACTTCTAGAGGGCCTATAATAAATGAGATTGATCTAATCGAGGCATTAAAGAATCAAGTTATTGCCGGAGCTGGCTTAGATGTTTATGATAATGAACCTTTGCCTAAAAATCATTCATTAAGGAAATTAAATAATGTAGTTTTATCACCGCATTTAGGTTATGGAACAAAAGAATTAATGACTAAATTTTTTAACCAAATTTTAGAAAATATTGAGGCATATATAGCCAATCAACCTATTCGAGTCATTACTGAGCCGCCTCACAGAAGCACATATAGCTAAAGAATTATTAGAGTATAATATATTTGGTGGACCTGGGGGGGCTCGAACCCCCGACCTCTACACTGCCAGTGTAGCGCTCTCCCAGCTGAGCTACAGGCCCATAACAAAATTTTATCTTATATTGCATTGTAAAAAAAGTAATTAATATTACAACGGTCTTTTTATAGCTATCCCTGATTTTCTTGGAAAATGACCAGGGGTTTTTTTGAGCTTTTTTACAACAATGATAGCTTGATTATTTGCTGTAAAATTCCTTGGAAATTCAATAATATCAATAATTTCACATGCTAATTCCTTAGAAGCATTTTCCACATTATAAGCTTCATTTCTGGAATCGGAACCCTTAGGAGCAAAAAGCAAACCATTGATTTTTAGTAATGGCATCGCATATTCCATAAGGATGCTTAAAGGAGCTACAGCTTTAGCGACTGCATATTCATAAAATTCTTTTTTATCTTTTCCTAAGTCTTCAACACGTTGATCAATTGGATTTATGTTATTTAATTGTAAGTTTTCAATAACACTTTTGAGATAATGAATCTTTTTTTTGTTGGAATCTAGAAGATCTACAAGATAATTTTTATTCATAATCCCTAAGATGATTCCTGGTACTCCGACACCTGTGCCAATATCAATTAACTTGGCATTGTCTACGTTAGGATATTTATGAATACATTCGTTTAAAAATAATGATTCACCTACATGTCTATCTACAATATTTTTTGCACCTTTGATATTAGTAAAGCCTTTTTGAATACCATTGGTCGCAATACTCGAACAATAATTACTGAGAAGAAATAATTTGCTATCATCTATTTCTGTTTTTAATTCCGAAGTCCACTGTAGGATTAATTCTTTGTACATCTTATCCTTCTATAAATCATTCTTTGCATTGTTATCAATAAAACTTATTTTGTATAATAAATATACATATTTTGTAAATATTATAGTGATGTAATGAACTCAAATTGTTTTGAATGGAATAAAAGATGAGTAATAATGAATCATTGAACCCAGATGCATATTATGTTACGCAGGATGGATTTAAAAAATTAGAAGATGATTTAGCAGAATTAAAAAACCAAAGACCTGCTATTGCTGAATCATTACGTGTTGCTATGCAAGATAAAGATTTTAGGGAAAATGCACCACTTGATGCTGCACGAGATGCTCAAGCACATTTAGAAGCAAAAATTCGAAATATTGAAAGTCAGATTAGAGTTGCAGTTATTATAAGTGCGGATGATAAGGGGAAGTCTGCACATATAGGTTCAAAAATTAAGTTATTGAACTTAGAAAAAAAATCCGAACATTTTTTTGAACTAGTTACTTCATCTGAAGTTGATCCTAAAAATGGAAAAATATCAATTGAATCTCCTGTTGGGCTTGCTGCAAGCAATAAAAATGTAGGTGACCAAATAACGGTTAAGACTCCAAGCGGAGATGTTAAATTTAAAATTATTGAAGTGACTAATTAATTAAAAGTACGTCAATGCCCATACCTGCAAATAAAATCACTAGATATATAATTGAAAAAAAGAATAGTTTTTTTGCTTGAGTGTCACTGTAATTTTTGTAAAGCTCTATGGCATATTTTATTAGCAGAAAGTTAATTGGAACAGCAGCTACAAAATAGATGTATTTTAATTGCACAATTAATCCAAAGATTATAGAGATGCAAGCTAATGCTAATGCATAAAGTAAAATTAATTTACATGCTTCGAATTTTCCAACTACAACAGGAAGCATAGGAACTTTTGCGGATGAATAATCATCTTCTTTTAATAAAGCCAATGCCCAAAAATGAGCTGGAGTCCAGTAAAAAACGATTAGAAATAATAAGACTGATTCAAGAGATATTTGGTTTTGAACTGCAACCCAGCCTATCATTGGAGGAGTTGACCCAGCAGCACCTCCGATCACTATATTTTGAACTGTTCTTCGTTTTAAATAAGCCGTGTAAATAATTGCATAAAAGAAGATTGAAAACAGAGTGATTAGAGCAGCCATCATGTTGATGGTAAAGTAGAGTAATATTATTGCAATAACGCTCAAAAAAATACCTAGAATTAACGCATGGTTTTCTGGCATAACATTTTTAGGCAGTGGTCTATTACTTGTTCGTTTCATTATCTTATCAATATCTCTATCTAGATAATGATTCATTGAGTTTGCGCCTCCTGCAGCCAGACTGCCTCCAAGAATTGTATAAAACATAAGTTGGAATTCAGGTAGTTCATTGGCAGCAATAATCATTGCAGGTATTGTTGTTACAAGTAATAACCAAACTATGCCAGGTTTGGTCAAAGCAATATAGCTAGGAATTAATTTTAAGTATCTTTGATAATTTTCCATCAGTTTTTCAAAACTATTTTTTATTAGTTATACTTTTAATTTCATCTTCAATTTCATTAATTTTTGTATTCATATAAATTAATAAACTAAAAATAATTATCCAAAGTCCAGTATAACCAATAAATAGGTAGAACAGGTTATTCAATTAAATCTCCTTTAATTTATTTGCCATAACTTTTTTTATTTCGTAATGATTTTTTATAATACGCACATTCATTGTAATGAGCCAAATAGCTAAGACGATAAATGCAATAATGCTAATAAGTAAAACAGTTGTCATTTCTGAAGGCAATTTTTCTTCACTAACAGGAGCTAAAACAATGGGTTGTGGATGTAATGTTCTCCACCATCTGACTGACATATTAATTAGCGGTATATCTAGAAAGGAAATAGCACCAATAACAGAAGCTATTTTTGAGTACCTATTTTCACCAAGTGGGTCTAAAGCATGTACAAGCAAATAACCTACGTAAAGAAGCAATAATATTAAAGTACTAGTTAATCTAGCATCCCATGTCCACCATACTCCCCATATTGGCTTACCCCATGCCATTCCTGACCATAAGCATACGCAAATCAATACGATTCCAACAATCGCGCATGCTTTTGCCCAATGATTATATATCGATTTTTTTTTCCAAAGAAAAAAAATCGAAAATAAACAAGTGAGACCGAAACATAAATATGCTGCAAGCACTGATGGTAAATGGAAATAGAATATTCTTTGAACATCACCCTCAACCACTTCTGTCGGGGCATATAAAAATGCTCCAGCTAAAAAAGCTATTACTAGTAAGAAAGTTATGGCAGGGAGTATTTTTTGAACAAAAAAATTAGAAGGAGTTTTTTCAAGAAAGATTTCTATGCTTTTCATCATTCATCAATTATAAATTGAAATAATATTATGCTCATCATCGTTTGCCAAAAAGAAAACAAAGTTCCTAATAAAACCCAATGTTGCTCTACGTCAATAATCCCAATGAGAACAAACGTAATTCTAGTAGCAGCAAGCAATAATGGAATAAGCAAAGGGACGACAATTATGTATGTTAAAAAAGTTCCAGACTGATTTTTGTAGCTTAAGGGTGAAAGACAGGTCAATAAAGAAATCATTCCCAAGGAAATAATAATTATAGGCAAAATCATTCTGAAATCTACAATTTGAATATTAAAGAAAACTAATGCTGCTATTATTAAGACAAATTCAATAACAAGAATAAATAAAAAGTTAGTTACCGTTTTGCTTATTGCTATTAAAGTTAAAGGAATATTTAAAATTTTTAGTGCATAAATTATGCCATTATCTATTTCTTGTTCAAAGCTCTTGTTGGTTACTAAAATGCCACAAAATAAGAATGTTATCCACAATAATCCAGGCAGGACTGTTTTCACATCTAATATAAACAAATCAATTGTTAGATTGTAGAAAATTATTGATGTCAATCCAAATGCTATGCCAGAAAATAATGAACTGTATTCCTTCTTACTGATTAAAAGATCTTTATTGAATAAGATGCTTAATTTTTTCATATTTAGATCTCTTTTATTACTATCTTATTATTTTTTATTTCGATGATTTTTGAAGCCCAACTCGCTATATTATCTATGTCATGTGTTGCAACTATAATGGTGTAATCTTGCTTGCAAAGAATGTTTTGTGCCAAGATATTTTTTGAGTTGTAATCGAGGTTTTTTGTTGGCTCATCTAAAAGTAATAAATTTTGATTTTTAATGTTTAGTAATGCACGAATTAAATTTATTCGCTGTCGCATACCTGATGAGAGTAAATTAATTTGAGCATCAATGATATTTTTACAATCAAATATTTCAAAGAGTTTATTTATTTCACCGGTAGGATTATTAGTGGACATTAATTTTGAATAAAATTCTAAATTTTCAAAAACTGTTAATCTTTGGTCAAGCATCAATTCGTCTAAGCAAATTCCTATAATAGGTTTTTCAATATTGTTATCATGCATATCATGATCGAGAATTTTCACAATGCCTGAAGTTGGCTTTAATAATCCTGAAATTAATTTTATTAGCGTTGTTTTTCCAGTTCCATTTTCACCAATTAAGGCAATTTTTTCTCCTGCTATTATTTCAAAATTTATATCTTCTAATATGGTCTGTCTTCCAAATGATTTAGTGAGGTTGCTTACGGATAATATTGGAGATTCATGCATTTTTTTCTCTAACTTTTATTATTAAGAGTGAAAAGATTACTGAGCTAATAATAATTGAAATAATTGCAAAAATATTGTTTTGCGCAAGAAAAAAATTTTTTTCTCTAAAAATTTGTTTAATTAACAATTTTGTCTCTGTTTTCTTTGCTATATTTTCAGCTTGAAATACTTGCATTTTTTCTTTTTCAAAGAACTTTTCACCTTTTTTTTGAAATCCTTTGATTGGAATGATTTCTTTTGAAAATCTTGTTGGGATATTGATTTCTAAAACATTTGTATCGTAATTACTGTTATAAATAAAATTATAAGTATCGTCATCAGCTAAAGCTACAGTATGAATTGTCGATATTGTATTTATGCCTGGCAATATGGGCATATTTATATTTAAATAATTATCATCTTGTAAAAAAAGATCATTCCCCAAATTTCCTACAGCACTGATTGTATTAGTCAAAAGATACATATTATAAGTCGGTGTGATTTCATCATCAAAAAAGAATGTCCAGTTTTCTGTATTTCTAATGATATCTTCTCTAATGAATGTAATTGTTTTTTGAGAGTAGTCTATTTTACTTAAGGTAAATTTTGTTACTATATTTTCTATCGCAGGAACTTTTTCGTTTTTGTCAAAGATTGCTACATCAATGGTTATTGTTTGATTTATCTCTGCGGCAGCATTGTAATAATCACTTATGTATTTTATGTTCTGATAAGTTGTCTCAATAAAATATACATCATGATTCCCATGGCTTATAAAAAAGAGATAGTAGCCATTTTTGGCAATTGTTGATTGCCTTGATTGCTCTCCAGATTCATTGATAACTACAAGGTCGACCTGCAATTCTTCTGGTATTTTATTTTCATCTACATGTTTTATTTCTCCAGAGATTGCTAAAAAATTACTCTGTGCTTGTAATGAGTTATGGTTAAAGGGAAGAGTGACCGTGCTGAGTAATGATATAGTAAATATTAGCAATATGATTTTCATTTTTATTCTAATTTCTTAATTTAAATTTTCTCAATGTTAATGCCGTTATGGCAGTAAAAATTAGGCAGATGAAACTAAATATGATGTAAATAACTCTGCTAGTTTCGTTAATAATCTCATTGCCATATCTCATTTTAAAGAAATTAATTATTTCTTTATCTTGCATGCCGGATTGAATTTGTTCATTGATATTTTTTTTCATTTCTCTACATATTGGTAGTTCGCATAAATTTAACACAATGCCTCCACATGATGGGCATCGAAGCTGATTTTCCAAATCCGATATTCTTTTTTTTATTTCCGATGTCTCCATCATAACAGTATTGTTTTGAATATTTTGATTAGTATTAATAATTGCAAAACCAATGATTATTACTGTTACAAATATGGTAGATTTCAATAAATTTTTTTTATTCATTTGTCTATTCTTTTGTGTTGAATGAATGCAACAATGTTTCCTAATAAATACAATGTGCCACCAAGCCATAATAAGTTAATAAAAGGGTTGAAATACACATGAAATTGAGAATTTAATTCTTCATTCCAGGTTTGTATAAATAAATATATATCTTTTGTAAACCCTCTTTGAATGTCTACGATACCAACAGGTTGATTAGGATTACTTACAAAAAATCTCTTTCCTGGTTGCAATTCAGCAACCAATTTATTTTCCTTAAACAGTGCAATGTTAGCACTTACTTCTAAATCAATTCCGTTTTTATTCATTTCTTCATAAGTTAAAGAGCGATAAATAACTTTGTATTCTCCTAATTGTAAATCATCCCCTGGTGCAATAGTAAATTGTTGATTCGTTTGAAACGCAGTCGCACTGATTGCTCCAATAGTGAATATAGCGACGCCAATATGAGTAAGATGACTTGCTTGTTTCTTGAACATATTTTTTATGTTGTTTTTTGATTTCGATAGATTAAGATACATTGAATTTAATGATCCATAGCAAATTATTATTGAGCAGCCAATCCCAAATATTGGTAGAAATTTATCGAAATTAGTCGCAATTGCAATGAAAAAAAATGGCAATATCATAGCTGTTAAAGGAAATATTTTTTTATAGCTCCTTGTTTTGTCTTCATATTTTGATGGGAGCATTGATGAAATAGATAATGCAATAATGAGCATTAATAATAACGAACCAATTGTTTGATTATAAAAACTTGGACTAATGATAATTTTTTCTTGCCTGCTGACTTCAAAAATTATTGGTAAAATGAGTGTTGAAACAATAGACAGAGCAATTAATAAATTTATAAACGCGTTAAATATTAAAGTGCTTTCTTTGCTTAGTAATCCAGGTATTCTTAATTTTTCTGTAGATTTACTAAGCGTAAGAGCATAAATATTTAATACAACCAAGAAAGTCAAATAAATTAAATAATAAAAACCAGTATCAGATTGCGCAAATGAATGTACCGAATCTATAGCACCGCTTCTTACGTTGAATGTAGTAAAAATTGCTAAAATGAATCCTAGTGAACCAAGAAATATATTCATGTTAGTGAATGCTTTTTTTTGATTTGCAAAATAAGAAATGTGTAATAATGCAATCATTGGCAACAATGCAAGCACTGCACTATTCTCAACGGGATCCCATCCCCAAAAACCACCCCAGCCAAGCACAGTATATGCCCACCATGCACCTAATAGATTTCCAAGAGTCAGCAAAAAAATTGCTAATAAAATCCATCTTCTAATTATTGATGTCCAATTAACCACCAGATGATTATTTTTGGATATTGCTACACTCGTTGCAATTGTAAATGGTACTACTGTTGACACTAGGCCGCTAAGTAAAATAGGTGGATGGATTAGCATTGCAGGATCTACAAGTAAGGGGTTCAAGCCTAATCCTTCATTTTGATCGATCATTGATATTGTAAATGGTTGTGTAAAAAAAACTAATGGAATAAGTGTAAATATGATTATTGCAGAAAAAATTGCCATTATTTGAAATTCAATTTTTGCAAATGACCTAGAGGAAGTTCGTAAAAATATTGCTATCATTGATGTTAATATCAATAACCAAAGTAATAAAGATCCTTCCTGACTACTATACAATGATGCCCATTTATACTTCAGCTCCAGATCACTGGATGAAACACCGTAAACATAGCTTATATTAAATTCATTATTAATTATTGCAATAAACAGTAAGGCGCTACTAATAAAAATGAAAATTGTTATTGTATAAAAAATATATCTAAGAATAATCTGAATATTAAGATTGCTGTTTGGTTTGTTGCTAAATTGGTAAAGACAAATGAGCAATATGGTTATTGACAAAATTAAGCTGAGTAATAAGCTGAGATATCCTAATGTTGAAATCAAGTAGGTCATTAGATCACCTCGGGTAATCTGGAACATATACATCAGCATCTTCTAAGTCTGTAAGAAATTCATTTTCATGTTTTACAATGATTGATTTTGAACGTATTTGGTTTTTGTCAATCGCAAGTCCTTCAGCAATAATAAAGGTACGTGGACCGAATAAATTAGGCAACATCCCTTCATGGATTATAGAAACTTTTGTATTATCTTCTCCAAAAATTTCAAACCTTGTTATACCTAAATCATTATATTTAATTGATTTTTCTACAACTCTACCGCCTACTCTTATTCGAAGATTTGGATTGCATTCTTTTTGAATAAATTCTTCAGGGGTGAGATAATATGTAAATGCATTATTTGCAGAATAAACTGCAAAAATAATAAATAATATTGTGCTGATAATCATTAATACAATTAATTGTGTTTTTGCGTTGTAAAAATTTATTTTTTTCATATTCTCAATCACTCCGCGTAATTTTCTTCCAATAATTCTATTAACTCTTTTTCATCAAAAGGGCCAATGATTTTCTTAGTCATTTGCATGTTTTTTGTAATAAAGATTGTTTCAGGAATGCCAATTAATCCAAATTCTATTGCTTGATCGTTGTTATTTTTATAACTAATTGGAAATGTGATGCTATTTTTTCTAACAAAATTTGAAGCATCCTTATAATCATCAAAAATATTTACACCAACAAAAATGTAATCCGATGATTTATTTTTGTTCCATTGCTTTTCAATGATTCTCATTTCTTCAGCACAATTATTACACCAGGATGCCCAAAAATATAACAATAAATTTTTTTCAGTTAAAACACTGTTTGTAATATATTCCCCATCATTAATTTCAAATGTAAAAGCAGAATTAATTTGTTGATTAATTTTTTTATTTGGATCATAATCATCAAAAATTCCTATCCAAAAAACTAAGAGAATACTTAAGGATAGAATTGAGTAAATTAATACTAGCTTTTTGTTTTTTGTAAGCATTTTAGCAACCCTTTGCATCTAGTTTATGAAAAAAATTGATTTTGGAGAATACCACCAAATACTGCATTTTATAATTTCATTACTTAATTCATTTGACCTGTAACATATTATCCTTCAAAATATCATAGAAGTTATTTTGAGTATGTGTTAGTACATTAGGATAAAATGCTAAGTATTATGAAGCGAAAAACAATTCTCTCATTTAGCGCAATTATAGGAACATTTTTAACTGCATGTTCTTCCTGGCAATCAGATCCACAAACAACTGTTAATCCTAAATCTGATATGGCTAATTTAGTTCAGGACGTTTATGTATTAGTAACATGGTTGGCATTGATAGTTTTTGTTTTAATTATGTTTGCAATTGTATATATAACATGGAGATTTAGAGAGCGCCCTGGTGTAGAAGCAAAGCAATTCCATGGTGATACAAGACTAGAAATCATATGGACTCTAATACCTATACTAATTGTAATAACCATTTTCATCCCTACAGCCAATGCAATTCCAAAAATGAAATCAGAGCCACCACCGAATGCTTTACAAATTGATGTTGTTGGTAAACAGTGGTGGTTTGAATTTAAATATCCCGATTTAAATATTACTACTGCAAATGAAATTCATATTCCTGTTAATACTCCTGTTGCATTTAATCTTGAGTCAACTGATGTTATTCATGCCTTTTGGATTCCGCAGCTTGGAGGAAAAGTAGATATGGTTCCTGGACATACAAATAAAATGTGGTTCACTCCCACTGAAGCTAGAAAAGAAGCTTATCTAGGACAATGTACTGAATTTTGTGGGACTTCGCATGCGAATATGCTATTTCGTGTTTTCGTAGATGAACAAGAGGATTTTGATAAATGGGTATCTGGTCAGCAATCTGTTGCTACATCTGCTCAATCAGAATTAGCAAAACAAGGTGAAGCATTGCTCTTAAATAATGTTGCATTTATTTCTGAAAATGGTAGTGCTGTAGGATGTGTTACTTGTCATAAGATTGAAGGCACAACTGCCATGGGTATGCTTGCACCAAACTTAACACATCTTGCTAGCAGGTCAACAATTGCAGCAGGCAGATTTGAAAATAACAAAGAGAATTTAATTAACTGGATTGCAAATCCAAGCAAAATGAAACCTGGCGTAAGTGAAAGAACTGGCGGTATGCCAATGTACGAAAATTATTTGTCTGAAGAACAGATTGAAGCAATTGTTGCCTATTTAATGGAACTGCAATAATTTAATAAATAAGGAGATTATTAATGACTACAGCAATACCATTAGCAGTTAAGCAAGAGAGTGAATCTGGCGTATGGTCATGGTTAACTACAGTTGATCATAAAAAAATTGGCACAATGTATGGTGTGTCAGGAGTTGTTTTCTTTATCATTGCGGGGTTTGAAGCTCTTTTAATTAGAACGCAACTAGCTGTTCCTAATGGAACTATTATTGATGCAGATACTTATAACCAATTATTTACGATGCATGCTCTTATGATGATATTCCTAGGTGTAATGCCTATGGGAGCAGCATTTTTTAATTGGTTAGTCCCTTTAATGATTGGCGCTAGAGATGTTGCGTTCCCAAGATTAAATGCTTTTTCTTTTTGGACCTTTCTTGCTGGTGCATTATTATTAACATCTAGCTGGATATTTGGTGATGCTCCTGATGTTGGCTGGTTTGCTTACGCGCCTCTCACTGAAAAAGCATATTCAATTGGACAAGCAATGGATTTTTATGCAGTTGGTCTACTGTTGCTTGGAGTTGCTTCAACTGTTGCTTCATTGAATTTTGTTGTAACCATCATTAATATGCGCGCACCAGGAATGTCTTGGTTTAGAATGCCTGTTTTTGTTTGGATGATATTTGTAGTTGCTTGGCTTTTAATTCTATCTTTACCGGTCCTTACGATTGGCTTAGTGCAAATTTATTTTGATAGAAATTTTGACACTAATTTTTTCAATCCAATGGGCGGAGGAGATCCATTACTTTGGCAACATTTATTTTGGATATTTGGTCATCCTGAGGTCTATGTTCTAATTTTACCTTCTATGGGTATCGTCTCTGAAGTTCTCCCAACATTTGCTCGAAAGCCAATTTTTGGATACTCAGCTATTGTTTTTGCTGGATTATCAATTGCTATTCTTGGATTTGCAGTGTGGAGCCATCATATGTTCACAACTGGATTAGGGCCTGTTCCTTCGATCGTTTTTTCTGCATCAACTATGGCCATTGGAGTACCAACTGGGGTGAAAATATTTAATTGGCTTGCTACTCTTTGGGGCGGTAGTATTAGATTTAATTCTGCTTCTATGTTTTCTATTGGTTTCTTAGCTCTATTTACTATTGGTGGTATTTCTGGTGTTATGCATGCATCACCTCCAATTGACACGCAACAGCAGGATACATACTTTATTGTTGCCCATATACACTATGTTCTCTTCGGTGGTGCTGTCTTTGGAATATTTTCAGGATTCTACTACTGGTGGCCTAAATTTTTTGGTAGATTTTTGGATGAGAAGTTAGGACAAATACATTTTTGGCTATTTTTTATTGGAATGAATTTGACCTTCTTCCCAATGCATTTTCTTGGCGTGCAAGGTATGCCTAGAAGAATTTATCGATATGATGCTGACTTAGGTTGGGAAACATGGAATATCGTTGCTACTTTTGGCTCATATCTTCTTGGCGTTGGCATGCTTGTATTCCTCTATGCAGTTTGGAAAGCATATAAATCTGAGCCTAATGCTCCAGATAATCCTTGGGATGCACCTACATTAGAATGGGCTACTTCATCTCCTCCCCCAGAACATGACTTCGATGTTGTTCCTGTAGTGCATGCTAGGGATCCGCTATGGTATAACAGAGATAATAATATTGCTCAAGAAGAAGCTTCAGATGAACATATTCACTTGCCACCTCCATCATATTATCCTTTATTAATATCAATCGGTTTATTTGTAGGTGGCATTGGAATGCTAACTTCTTTGATGATTTCTGCTCTTGGAGTACTTTTAGTGTTTTATGCAATCTGGGGCTGGGTTTTAGAGCCAACTTCATAATTTTGAGATAGGAAAAATAATGAGCGAACAAGCACATTCTGTAACGGGTATAGATAGCAGAAAATTATTGATGTGGATTTTCTTAGCTAGCGACTGTCTGTTTTTTGGCGCACTAATTTCTACATACATGATTTTTAAAGGAAATATTCCGAATCCGCCATATCCAACTGACAGAATTGTTAATGGTGAATTCTATCATGGACTTTTAAATATACCACTTACATCCGCAAGTACATTTGTCTTATTAATGAGTAGTGTGGCTATGGTTTTAGCAGTATATGGTGCGCAAAACAATAATTTGAAAATGATGAAGGGCTGGTTGTTATCTACAATTGGTTTGGGAATATTTTTTCTACTATTCCAGGTATATGAGTTTAGGCATTTTTTGCATGAGGGCTTAGGAATGAGCACAAACCAATTTGGAGCATCGTTTTATTTGATGACTGGTTTTCATGGAGTCCATGTTGGTATTGGAGTGATTATATTAATCTCACTATTATTTGGTTCATTTAGAAGAAACAGTTTGGGACCCGATACAGGATTTCATATTGAAACAGCTGGTTTGTATTGGCATTTTGTAGATATTGTATGGATTGTAATCTTTACACTAGTTTATCTGATGCCATATTGATATATTGATTGGAAAATTATGGAAAACACTCATTCGTCAGATGCTAATCATTTAAGCGTCAAGCAATACTTAAAAATTGGGCTGTTACTTACTGTAATTACAATTGTCGAATTGATCGCCTCATACATTGAATTAGGAGCTCTTTTAGTACCAATTTTATTGATTTTGTCTGCAATAAAATTTGTTATTGTTGTTGCATATTTTATGCACCTAAGATTTGAGCATCGTATGTTATCTCAAATTTTTTCATTTGCATTTGTATTAGCTTTGTGTATTTTATTAGCATTAGTTGCACTATTCATTTACGATCCTTCTATTGCAAATCGGTAGGATAAGCACCAACTTTTATCTATTGGATATACAAAATTGAACAGAATCACAGATTATCAGAAATTACAGAACGAAATAGTCCACTGGCTTCAAAATTATTGTCAAGATAACAATATCCAGTCACTTGTGATAGGTGTTTCTGGCGGTATTGATTCTGCAACTGCATCAAGCCTGTGTGCTTTGACTGGCTTAAATACAATAGTTGTTGGTATGCCAATTAATCAAGAGTCTAATCAAGAAGAATTATCTGATTTGCATATGGAAGATTTAGCTTCTAGGTTTATCAATGTGCAAATAGCTAAAATTGATTTAACTGATGTTTTCAATATGTTTCAAAATACGCTAGGTAATCATTATATAGATAAAAACGTCAAGAGTAATTTACTTGCTTTAGCGAATTCAAGATCAAGATTAAGAATGATTACACTTTATCATTTAGCTCAAATGAATAACGCTATCGTAGTTGGCACTGGAAATAAAGTTGAAGATTATGGCATTGGTTTTTATACAAAATATGGAGATGGTGGAGTCGATATAGCTCCAATAGCTGATTTGTATAAAACTGAAGTCTATGAGCTAGGCAAAACTTTACAGGTAAATCAAAAAATTCTTGATGCACCACCAACTGATGGCCTTTGGGATGATGCACGTACAGATGAAGAACAAATTGGCACTTCATATGAATTACTTGAATGGGTTATGGAAGAGGGGTTAGAAATTGATAGAACAGAATTATCTGATGATCAAAAAGAAGCTATTGATATATTCAAAAACTTTCATCAACAAAACAAGCACAAAATGACTGATATTCCAACCTTTAAATTAAATAAACTTCAATAATTTATTGTTCAA
>MDTE01064981.1_pt1 | contig 27372 bp, 26 predicted proteins | sample 811231 | NCBI WGS metagenome assembly MDTE01 (sample SAMN05326651, study PRJNA326480) | marine metagenome | isolation source: seawater | place: Indian Ocean: Red Sea | collected 2010
ATATTTTATTAATTTGTTTTATTACACTTTTAGAACTATTTGATAAATTGTCTAAGACAACGATATCTTGATTTAATTCTAATAATCTTGCTACTGCATGTGACCCAACATATCCGCATCCTCCAGTAATAAGTATCATCTTCTAAATTTATTATTTTAAATTATTTCCATAGATAGAGTGTAAATAAAATCCAATTGGGAGAAAATGCAATATATTTATCCAATTATTAAAAAAATTTAAACTTGGCGTAAAAGGATTAATGAAGATTATAAAACAAGCAATTAGGCAAATTTGATAATCAGATAAGTAGAGTTCATTTCTATAAAATTTTAAAAATAGGTGTTTTGCCGAGATAAAGAGTACAATAAATACAAATAATAAAAAAAACGATAACCCCATCAAACCTGTTTCACCTAATAGCTGAAAGTAAGTATGATGTGGATGGGTACTACATGATGACTTATTGAAAGCAAATTTAGGATCTTTGCAATTTTCTCTAAATAACTTTGCGCCTTGTCCAAATATAACATTATCATTGAACATATTGATTGCAGTTCTGATGTAAGAGTTATGTTCTGAACTAAAGTATGTAAAATTATCCTCTTTTATTTCACTATAACTTGAGCCTTCTTCTTGAATATTTGACATATTAGATGAAGTCATTTGCTCAATTGTATGATCTATATTTCGACCACGAATATTTTGATCAAAAATTGTTAAGATAAAAATTAACAATAGTGAAATAATAAATGTAATAATTCTTAATTTTTTATACTTACTAATAAGTAATATTATAAACACAGTTGAAAAAGTAAGTAAAAAAATTGCACTTCTCTCTCCAGTTACATAAATTAAAACGTCTGTGATTACTAATAAAAATGCAGCAAAGTAAATTGCTCTGTTATTAAATTGATAATTTAAGATCATTAACGCAAGCAACAACGGAAACATTCGAGCAAGATATCCGCCAAGGATTAATTCATCACTGAAAGGAAGATTCATTCTAACTCTATCATTTTCAATACCTACTAGGTTTTCTGAAAAAAAATATTGATAAGTTCCGTCTACTAAACAGAAAACAAATATTAATAAAAGAAATTTTGAAAATATTCTTAAAAATTCACTATTATTATTTATTAAATACCATACGGCGAGAGAGAATAATCCAAATCTAAAATAAAATAAGCTTGCTTCTAAAGATAATGGAATATTTACGGATAGTAATGACCTCAATACCAAATAGGTATAAAAGGCAAAAAAAAGTTTAGTATAAATGTTGTTATAATAAATCCATTCCTTATCTCTTATTGATAAAAATAAGAATATAAGGCCAACGATAGATATTATTAAATCTGGTAAAAATGGTCCTGTTAGGAGGGTAAGGGGCAAAAAATATAATAAATAACTTGAAAATTGGATAACTTTATTTTTCATAGCAAAATCCTAAATAGAGCATACCTTCAAACTAAATATCTCTAAGTATTTAAATCTTTTAATGCTTTAGTTTTTTAATTTTCTTATTTCAAGCAATGTTGCAATAAGTAAAGTTAGAAATATACTTAAAATAATTGAAAATGTGTAATATGATCTAATTGATTTTTTCATATTCCATGAATTGACAGAAGACTTATTGTACTCCACAAGATCAAAATCAGACCTTTTTAAAACTTCAATTGCTTGTTTAATTTTTTTAGAATTATTAATTAATTCATATATTTCAAAATTTATTAAATCCTGTGTAAGTCCAGTTCCTCCTACTCTTGAAAATGCACTATGCTCATCTACATATCTGACGAATTCATGAACTATTTGGTAAACTACATTTTCAACTGGCTCTTCCTCTAAATTACTAAGTAATTTGGATATATTTTTTTTTGCAGTTTCAATATCTTTTACTCTTCTTTCTAACACAATTGAACCAGCCATATAGTTATTACCGAACGCAGCGAAGTTCTGAGAAATTACAGGAGTATTGAAACCAAGCTCATAAGCAAGTCTAATTTCATTTTCTAAGTCTCTTATTTCATTTTCAAATAGCGTGATAATCTTTTTGATAGATACTTTAATTTTATCTAATTCAATTTGCTTAAGCTGATTATTTTCATTGAGATAATTTTCAAATTTAATGTAAATTTTTTTACGACCATTTTGTTCTGCCTTATCTATTAGAGCAAATAAATACTCTGGAATATTTTCATCACTTGTACTCTCAACTCTCAAAATCATTGATCCCTCCGGAATACCCTCTGCAGGATTTATTCTGGGATAAGTAATTTTAGGATAACTTAAGATTTGACTTTCTACATTATAATCCCCCGCAATTGATTGTAATAGTTGATTTTCTCTAAGTTCTTTTGAAACAAGATTAATTAAGTCTGAGGAGTCTAACTTTGACCGATTAATTTGAATACTATCAAATAGACTATAATTCATAAAAACATTGTCATATAGCGGAACTGGCTTAATGAGAATTTCAATGTTATAAATATTATTTTGTTTATTATAAAGAATAGTAGAAATTATTAACGCAATAGATGAAATTAAAATTAATAAAATAAAATATTTAATTTTTACAAAATTTTTTATATCAATCATCTTATACTCTGGTTTAAACTAATCAAAATGATAAATCAATAAATTAATATATTGGCTTACTTACACCCTATTTAAATTGATACCTTTTCTAAATAAATAGAAAATCAATAAAAATGAAGTCAGTATAAACAGAAGTATTGTAATAAGTTTAAATACGATTGAATACTCAGACAGTACCAAACTAAAAATTAAAAATGTAATTATATTAATTGCTGTGAATGCAGAAAGTAAATATATTGCCATTTTGGGGTTCTTTACTATTTTTATGACTGCATGAGATAAATGATTTGTATCTCCTATAAATGGATTTTTGCCTTTCGATATTCTTAACGCAAACACAAAAAGAACATCAAAAAAAATTACCAAAAAAACGAGGTTGTTTAGTAACAAATTGTAAAATAGATCATAAATATTTAAATCTTGATTTATGTCTTTCCAAAATACCTTAATAGATATTGCCCCTAGAATAGAAGCAAGTTGCAATGAGCCTATATCACCCATAAATAATTTAGAGGGATATATATTATAATACAGAAAGGCAGCTATTGAACCAACATAGACTGAAATAATTATTATTAAATCTAAGTTTGATCCCTTACTTAATGCCATAAATAAAAACAACAGAAAAATACTTAATGAGAATATTCCGGCTGCCCCATCAACATTATCAAACATGTTCAGAGCATTTATAAATAATATTAGCCAGAATAAAGTAAATAAAACATTTGCTATGAATAATTCAGTTAGAGGAATAACGTAACCAGCCCAAATTATTACACCTGAAATGATAAATTGAAAAAATAATTTAGTGAGAGGCTTCATATTTTCTTTTTCGTCAAGTACCCCGACTATAGATGAAATAATAACAATAAAAAATAATCCAATAAATGATTTGTACTCTTCTGTTATTTCTCCAATCACAAAGGTATTTTGTGAAATAATCATTAGAAAACTTATTATGGCACAGCATGAAAAAGCAATACCACCCAGATGGGATTTATTTGAGTCCCCCCACCTATCATTACTTAGTCTTTCTGATTTTTTCATTGAAAATGAAGTTGAACCAATTAAATATTGACGTATTAAAAAATGAGATGTTATGTAAGAGAAAATTAAGAATAATAAAATATATAAAATTGTTATATTTTCATACATAAACTATTCACTTTTTATAGTAATCTATAACCTTTTTAATTCCTGTTTGTAAGTCCGTGGAGGCATTAAAATTGAAATTTTCTCTTATAATCCTGTTATCTGCAACGAATGTTTTAACCTCATTTGGTCGCGCTTCAATAAACTCACTTTTTAAATCAGTAAAATATTTAGAAAGTATGTCAAAAATGCTTAAAATTGAAAAATCTTTCCCAGTTCCAATATTTAAATATCTATAATAATCATTGCTATTTTCAATAATATTACACAATACATTTATAGTATCATCGATATAAGTAAAATCTCTTGCTTGCAATCCATTACCCTCAATAACAATTTTTTCATTTTTAATTGCTTTTAATACAAAATTTGGAATTACTGCATCTGTTCCTTCAGTTGGTCCATAAGTATTAAAAAAATTAAGTGAGGTTATTTTTAAACTATTTTTATACCTCATATAAACATTTGAAAGATATTCATTGGCAACTTTTGAGACAGCATAAGGAGAGAATGGTAAAAAATCACTTTTCTCATCGAGCACTTTATCTTGATATCCAAAGATTTCACATGTTGAGGCTAGATAAAATCTGTCTATGTTTGCATTAACTGATGCATCTAAGAGCTTTAAAGTCATTTCAAAGTTTTCAACTGAATTATCTAAATTGAAGAAAGACTCTTTCACATTTTTTTTGGCAGCCAAATGAACAATCTGACATATTTTATTATCTATTAAAAAGTGCTTATCAATATTCTGAACGTCCATCTTAATTATATCATCTGAAGGAGGGCTTACGGGTGTAACACTTAAGTTATCAATACCAAGTACTTTATAACCGAGTAAATTAAGCCGTTTACTCAAGTTCGCACCGATGAAGCCAGCTGCTCCAGTTATAAGGATATTCTTCATAATTAAATTTTCTAGGGATTTATATCAAACTATTCTTTTTTTGATATAACAATATTTGTAGAATTTTATGAAAAATAAGCATCAAAATTAACGAAATCATATCAACAATTCTAAGAATTACTTTTGAAAAAATACCAATTTTAACTGACAAGCTCATTTGCACAGCTGCAAAACCAAGAATAAGCTCAGTAACTCCTAAATTTTGAGGCGTAATTTTTAATGGCTCAAATAATTGATTGATTGAGAAAAATAAAATTGCTTCTTGAAAACCCAACTCACTAACCAGAAAGCTTAGCACAAACAAAAATAAAACGACACCAAAAATAATCTTTAAGAAACTATAAAATAAAATTTTATAAAAAACTTTTTTTTTCTTAAATATTGTTAAAAAAATAATCTGAGTTTTAAGTAAAAAACTCCTTATCCATTTAAACTGAATTTTTTTGATAATATTTTTTACAAAAGAAAACTTAAAAATTATTAGGAGAATAAATAATAAAAATATAATCATATATATTAAAGGAATTAAAATTACACCAAAATAATTTACAATATAAATATCAAAGTAAATTATCGATGCTATAAGAATAAGAGACAAAATGAAAATTTCTGATGTGATTAAGAATATATAAATTCCAACATATTTTGAATAACTAAGGCTGTAATTTTGTTTTAATATAAAAGCTCTATATATGATTCCAGATTGAGGTACTAGATAACCAAGTATCTGTCCTTGAACAAAAAAATTATTCCAATTTATAAATCCAATACTATTATTATTTAGTGTCAAAGCAGTTATAATCCTTTTCGATGTAATGATATTATATGATGTAGCTATAAAAATTATGATTATTAGATCACTGAAGCTTATTAAATTGTAAAACTTAATTTGAGAATTATCATTATTTACAATTAAAAAAATAATAAAGATGCTGGAAATCGCAATAAGAATATTGAAGAAAAATAATATATTTAAATTTAATTTTTTTTCATTCAGTCCAAATATTAATGCAAAAAACCAGTAGAAACGAAAATATATTTGATCACTCTTTTTTCTTCTGAACAGTTCCGCATTAAAGAAAAAATTCAGTGACTCGCTTCTTGAAATCTTTTGACTATTGGATATTTTAAATGTTTTAAAATCTAGCATTTGAGATAATTGCAAATGCTTTCTCACAGCTTCTCCTGAAAAAACTTGTTTTAATCTTTTTAAAAATGCTTTTAACCCAATATTTACACCTAATTCATTGCTTTCATGCTGCCTGTAGAGCATAAAAGATCTTTTATCTATGCACCATTTGAAGCCATTTTTTCTAGCATACGCATATAAAAACCAATCATGATGCTGAAAATCGTTTACTAAAATCTCATTAGATAAAATAAATTTTTGTATAGCTACAACAAGCTTATTTCGCATCAGAAAAGTACAACCTGGTCCTGGAGACTCAAAATAATAATCGTATTTTTTTTGTTTCTGCGATTTATTAATTTTAATTGTCTTTTTATTCCCCCAGAAAGCAGTAACATTAGAGGAGTAACCGTCTGATTCAGTGAAATTTAATTTTTCAATTGCTGATATTATTTTTTTTTTATCCCAAATATCATCTTGATCTGCGAGGCCTATAAAATCATAATTTTTAAAATCTATATTTTTTATTAGATGATAAAAATTTTTAGATGCTGACTTGAATTTTTTTCCGATGGCTAAAACTTTAATATTTTTATTTTTATCTGCTAATTCACCTATATACTCCTCAGTTCCATCTTCGGACTTATCAATATTTATATATAGTGTGATATCAGTATTTTGCTGATCAAGTATTGAAGATACTTGTTTATCCAAGTATTTCATTCCATTATATGCTGCAAGCAAAATTGCTACTTTTACTTTAGATTGTTTTTGCTGTTTCAATTTATGTATTATTAATTATATTTAACAAATACTTTCCATAACTATTATTATTTATTTTATTAGCTAGGATTTCTAATTCCCTTTTTGATATCCATTCTTTTCTGAAAGCTATTTCTTCTGGGCAACATATTTTAAATCCCTGTCGTTTTTCAAGAGTAGATATGAAATGACTAGCCTCAAGCAGATCAGAGTGGGTACCAGTATCCAGCCATGCATAGCCTCTTCCTAATGTCTCAACTTTTAAATTCTTTTCTTTTAAATACAGATTATTTAAATCTGTGATTTCAAGTTCACCTCGAGCTGAAGGGGTTAGTTGTTTTGCTTTTTCTGTTGCACTTGAGTCGTAGAAATATAAACCTGTAACAGCATAATTTGATTTTGGATTTTTTGGCTTTTCATCAATTTCAATAACATTATTATTTTTATCAAATTCTACGACACCAAATTGACTGGGATTTTCTACTCTATAAGCAAATATTGTCGCTCCATTTTTTTTTGAACTTGCTTCAGTTAAGATTTTCTCAAAATTACTACCATAAAATATATTATCACCCAATACTAACACAGAGTCATTTCCATCTAAAAATTCTTCAGATATAATCATTGCTTGAGCTAGGCCGTCAGGATGATTTTGTATAGCATATTCAATTTTTATTCCCCAACTTTTCCCATCACCTAAAAGATTTTTATAATTTTGAATATCTTGAGGTGTAGATATTAAAAGTATCTCTTGGATACCAGCAAGCATTATTGTTGATAATGAATAGTAAATCATTGGTTTATCAAATACTGGTAAAAGCTGCTTTGAGATAACCGAGGTTGCAGGATAAAGTCTGGATCCCGAACCACCTGATAAAATAATCCCTTTTCTACTCATATTATTTATTATTTAACTTTAAATAAATTATATTTTCTAAATCTTCTTGCCATGTAAGAAATTTTAAATCAAATGTTTTTTTTGCCTTATTTATATTAAGTCTTGAATTTAATGGCCTTAATGCCTTTTGAGGAAAGTCTTTTGATAAAACTTTTATAATTTTATCTTTACATAGCTTTTTTTTAAATCTCATTTTTTCTAAATTAGCAAGTATTTGAAAGGCAAATTCATACCAGCTCGCAAAACCTTCCGGAACAATGTTAAAGATTTGATTTAAAAATTTTGATTTATTTTTATTTAATAAATAGTCATTTATAATCTCTTCAACTGCTTTTGCTATAAAGATTGTACTTGTAGGCGCACCGATCTGGTCATTAATTACATTAAGCTCTGTTTTTTTTCTTGATAATTCAATGATTGTATTAAAGAAATTTTTTCCTTTGACTCCATAAATCCACGAAGACCTAATAATAGTATATTTGCATCCAGATGAAGTAATCATTCTATCACATTCAGCTTTAGAAAAACCATAATAATTCTTAGGGGTTGTTGGACTATTTTCATTCCATGGTTTTTTACCCCTTCCGCTAAAAACATAATCTGATGAAAAATGAATTAGAAGTGCGTTTATCTTACTTGCCTCATACGCTATCTTTTGCGGAGTAATAATATTAATCTTTTTTACAGCTTTTCTATTTGCTTCAGCATCGTCGACAGATGTATAGGCCGATGCGTTAATTATTATATCTGGTTGTATATCTCTAATGGACTGAATAACTTTCTTATTTTCTAAAAAATTGCCACAATATTTACGACTATTTTTATGTAATGCATAAACTTTATAGTCATTACTTATATTTTTTTTTATCTCTTTTCCTAATTGACCCTTACTACCAAACAATAAGATTTTCGTCATTATTATCTTTTGTTATAATTTTTATTCATCCATATTTCGTATGATTTATCTAATACATTCATAAGCCACTCACTGCTATTCAAATACCATTCTATTGTATCATTAATTCCGTCACTAAATTTAATTTTTGGCTTCCACTTTAGTTCTTTCATAATTTTATCTGAATTTATAGCATACCTGAGATCATGCCCAGGTCTGTCGGAAACAAATTTAATTAAATCCTCATATTTTTTTTTATCCTTCCGTGGTCTTAGATTGTCAAGAGAATTGCAGATTATTTTAATCACTTCGATATTTTCCATCTCACAAGAGCCTCCTATGTTGTAAGTCTCAGAAGGGGCGCCATCTTCTAGAATAGTAATGATAGCTTTACAATGATCTTTGACATGTAGCCAGTCCCTTATTTGATTGCCTTTACCATAAACAGGTAAGTCTTTTAAATTTAACGCATTATTTATTACCAATGGGATAAGTTTCTCTGGATATTGAAAAGGTCCATAGTTATTTGAACAATTTGAAATTATACAAGGTAATTTATGAGTTTTATTAAAAGATCTTACTAAATGATCACTGGCCGCCTTACTTGCAGCATAAGGGCTGTTTGGTAAATATGGATTACTCTCTTTAAACGGTTTTTCATTAATTTGAAGTGAACCAAATACCTCGTCAGTAGAAATATGAATAAATTTAAATTTTTTCCTAGATATCTCTGGCATTTGATCATAATAATTTTTAGTAACTTCAAGTAAACTTAATGTCTCCATTACATTAGTTTTGAAGAAACTTTCGGGACCATAGATAGATTTATCTACATGACTTTCAGCAGCAAAGTTAATGATTGCTCTTGGATTGAAACGATTTAGAATTTTTTCTATATCAGATTTATCTCCTATTCTATTCTTATAAAAATGATATAATTTATTTTCATTTAAGACTTTTAAATTTTCTAAATTTCCGGCATACGTTAAACAATCTATATTAATCAAATCTTCATTTTCATTTGAAAACCATTCATGAATAAAATTAGATCCAATAAACCCGGCTCCACCTGTAACTATAATCGTCATAAGATTAACCTTTAATAATAATTTGTTCAAAAGATCGTAATACTTTGTCTGATCTATGATACTCTTTAATTTTATTATATCTTCTCATCTTATTATTTGCAGAGTTTATATTTTTTTTCTTAAATAAAAAATTGTAAGCCTTATCTGCCATCTGATCTGTATCAAAGTTGCTGATTATACTTCCATCGTTTTCTTCAGTTATGATTTCGGAAACATTTGCAATATCAAATGAGATCACAGGCACACCGCAAAAAAGTGCTTCTGATAGCATTTGGGGTGCGGAATCAGCTATTGAAGTAAAAAGAAAAAGATCAGAGTCGTGATAATTTTTTGAATAAATTTTAGGATCTTCATTATAGTCAAAATATACAGAAGATATTTTATTAAATTTAAAAATATTAGGATTAGTGTCTTTTGAACATAGCACTTTAATTTTTTGTTTCGCATCAAGCATAAGATCAAGAGAATTTAGTGTTTTTATAAATAGGTCTGAACCTTTTCTATAATCATTGAGATTATACGCACAGCAGAATATGGTTCTGACATTTGAATTATCATTACTTGCTTTTTCAGTAGGCTTAAGATACTCACTTTCTATCGGAATAACAGTCTTCCAATATTTCTTAAAATTGAAACCACATTCCCGTGCAGTTTCGATATCATTATTTGAAAAAGCTATTATTTCAGCAGAAATTTTACTAATTATCTCTTTTTTAATTTTGAATTGCTTAGAATACTTTTTTTTGTTTGGTTTTTCTATTTTAGTGCCTGTTTTTTTTAAATACTGATTGTATTCCTTTAACAAAAAATGATACCCACCAGAAACATGAACTTGATCAACCATAACAAATATTATTCTACAGTCATACTTTGATTTTAAAAATTCTATATCGTAGATGTTCAAAAAATCGCTAATCCAATAAACAAATAAAATATCAATTTCACTGATATTTTTAAATAAAGATTTATTCAATCCGTCTTTCACATCTTCTTTTGACTGGTAAAAACAATATGCAGCCTGATAGTTATTATACTTTAAATATTTTCTAAAATTCAGAATTCTTTTTGGTAATAAATACTTAATTGCATTTTTAAAATTCAAAATAAGCTTGTGAATTGGTTTTGGAGGGATTTCATCACCTCTTATTAAGAACGAACTATAACCATCACTGCGTAAAAGAAGATGTATTCGATTAGTTGCTATACCTGCTCCACCAGCAATAGATGATGTCAGATGATAAATTTGATAACTACTCTTACTCATTAAATTTATGTTTTTTCTATTTTCTTGCTTCAAGGAATATGGAATCTTGACCTTTTCTTGGAGTGTCATTTGTGTCTACATCTAATGTAATTGGAAATTCTCTTATAGTTGTATAATTATAATTTACTTCTTCAATATTTTTAAATCCAATTTCACTAAGAATCTTTGTTAGAATAGTTGAATCATAAATCCACGCATGTAATTCTCCTACCTCCGCCTTGCTTACATTTTGATCACGAAATGATTTGGGTAGCAATGCGGTAACAAAAGAAATATATTTTCTATAAGTCATATTTATTATTTTTGTCGAGAGTTTTCTATCGTTCATTGGATGATTATCGTTATTTTTCTTAAATATATCACCGCATCTTTCTGCAATGTATTTTTTTAATTCTTGATCATCTGATTTTGTTGACTCCTCAATAATATGACTTAATTTTCCTCCAGGTTTTTTTCTTACAAACTGATCAATAATCGATACCATCATGAATTCAGCCTTATTTTCCATCTTTAAGTCACGCATTTTGATATACTCTCGAACCATTTTTTCAAAATCAGGTAAGACTACTCGAAGGGCACCGTTATTTTTTAAAACTCTGAAACATTCAGTTAAAAAAGAACTTACCATATGCTCAGGTATGTGCTCAATAAAGTGACTACAATAAACTACATCAACACACTGATCATCGAGAGGAAGTTTCTCAAGCAAATTTATTTGATTTACGCCCTCACGTTTTATAAAATCAAAATTTAACCACTTTTCATTTATTATAAAATTCTCACCGCAAGCTAAATTTAGAAATTTAGTACCTTTATATTCTGATTTCATATTTTGATTGCAATTCTGCCAGTATAGTCTGAGGGAATGAAAAGTGGTTTTCTTCCAGACTTATCAAAATATTCATCGACAGCTTTTTTACATCCACCCCAATGCCCGTAGTCATCGACTAAAATTACACCCCCTTTAGATAATCTTGGATATAATATTTCTAATTCTTTTTTTGTAGACTCGTACCAATCAGTATCCAATCGTAGAACAGAAATTCTATCAGGAATATTTTTATCATTGTTTAATGTGTCTAGAATATCTCCCACAATGTACTTAACGTCTATATTTTTTCTATGAGGTTTTACATTTTTTTTAACGTCTTCAAGAGAAGCGTAACACCAATTATTGTAGTCTTTTTCTAAATTTTCATTATATTCTTCTTCAGCATACTTTCCTGATGCATTCTCAAAATCAAATTTAGTCGGCTTTGTCATTCCTTTATAAGTATCGTACATCCATATTGACTTTTCTGATCCATAATTATTCAAAACATTAAGTGCAATAATAGAGTTTCCCCCTCTCCATACTCCACATTCTACAAAATCTCCTTCTATCTCTGAATTACATACATATTTTACAGCCATTAACGTGGCAAGCAATCTATCAGGAGAAGTCATAGATAAATTATTACGTAAAATTAATTCGATGAGTTTTCTATCACTCTGATTAATTTCAATATAATTTGAAACTTTGTTTTTATTTCTTAGCTCGTAATTACTTTTGTTTAAAACTGAATATATAATTGATTTTATTAGACTCATGTTACTAAGTTTTTTATTTTATTAAGTAGCTTTTGCATAACACTATTTTTACTATCTATGAAATTTTCACTTATTATTTTTTCAATGACTTTATCATAGTTTTCTTTTGAATTTGGCCATGCTTTGATATTTTTTTTTGCAAGACCAGAGTCAAATTTAGTACTAATTGTAGAATTTTCTCCTGAATTATCATGTCCAATATTTGTCACAAAAGATTCAATTGGGTTAAGACATAGTCCATTATGCTCAAAAATTGTAGTCATCCAAAATATGGCCCAAGTATTTATTGAACCATTATAATTCTTCTTCACTTGACTCCAAAAATCAAATGAGTCATTTAAATTAAATTTGCTTATTTTTTCAGGGCTCCAATTTTTAATTAGGTAAATTGGGTCTTTTTTATAATTTTTCCATCTATTTTTCCATGTTCCCCATCCCCAGCAATTCATGACACTCCAAAAAAAAGCTTGCTTATCATAATTAAATTTATCTATCTCAATCGGATAGTTCCAACCACTTATATGCCAAACATTTTCATCATTTTCATATTTCTCTAGTGCATCATTCATGTACCTCAAGAAATATGGACTTGTTAGAATGTCATCCTCCATTATTATTGCTTTTTCTCTATAATTAAGTATCTCACTTGTACCTGTAATAATATTTTCTGATAACCCCAGATTACTCTCCCTCTTTATTAAGTGGCATTTTATATTAAAGTCATAATTTTCTATTAATTCTCTTACTTTTTTAACTTCATCAAAGTCCTCATCAGATCTATTACCATCACTAAAAATGATAATTTCTGATTTATCAAATAATTCATTTTTTGAAAGACAGTCAAGAACTCTCTTCGTGTGATAAGGTCTGTTGTAGACAAAAAGTATAATTGGAGCGTAGGACAATATTTAATTACTCTTTTTTGTATTTAAATTCTGGAAGTCCCCAGTTACTTAGTAATGGGAAAAAATCCCTCTCACTAGTATTGATACTTATTCCTTTAGCTGAGAGAATACCTACTATTAAACTGTCAGCTAAAGAATGAGCCTTTGTATTTTCTTTATTAAAGTTATCAGCCATTGTTTTGTGTTCTTCATAAAAATGTTTAAGATCATTACCTTCATTCTGAAATAGTTTGAAGCCTTCAAAGGTAATACTTCTCGCACTTAAGAATGCGCAAAACGCAATTGCAAATCCTCCTGTTGAGGCAAGACTCAAAGCATTTTCATCAATCCAATTAACACTTAGTGTATTTTGTAAAATCATTCTTCTTAAATTTATATTAATACTTCTAAATGTAGTATATTTTGCTTCTAGAACTTCTGGCAATCCTCCCTTAGAAAAATTTGATTGTACACTAATTAAATTTCCTAAATTTATATTTGATAAAAGTTTATTTTTTACAATCACGCTTCTTGACGGCTTAATTAAGTTAATATTAGGATCAATTAATTCATTATCTATAATTGTAAGAGCTGGGTCACCTAATTTAAGTTTATATGCATTTGCAGATGAAGCGTTACAAGTAACTAGAATTTTGTCTTTTGAGTAAAATTTCAAATCTGGGTTTGGCGCAGAGCCTAAAATAAATACATCTTTATTCAAGAATAATTTTGAATTTTTTATTTTTAAATAATCAAAAAAGTTAAAACTATTTTTAATTGCTTTTTTTATTTTCATTTATTTTATTATTGAAATCTGATTTTATGAACGTCCAAAGACTATCCCAATTTTGTGCATATGGCTTTATATTAACAGTTTTTTTAAAACTATGTGGTTTCCATTTATTCTCAATAAAACTTTTTATTTCAGAAGATAACTCATTGTGGTCGTTATACTTAAAAAAACTTGCATTTTTGTAACTACCTAGAGTTTCGAAAGCATAATCCAAATTTGAGGCAATAATAGGCAAGTTGTACTCTGCAGCCTCACTAATAGGTAACCCCCATGTCTCCAGTTTTGAAGAGAAAATAAGTGCATCAGCTTTTTTATATAGCTGTTTAATTTTTTTCTTATCTTGAAGGCCAATGAATTGGATATTTTTATATTTGGAATATTTTTTAAATAGGTATTTAGCATATCTATTTTCATTTCCATTAATCGTAATTTTAATTATAAAATTTTCTACTTTATTATTTAAAAGATTATTTACAGCATCTCCTATGACTTCTACATTTTTATGAAAACGTGGTAAAGTAGGGTAAATGAAAACATATTTTTTATTTTTAGAACGCTTGTGTAATATTTTTTTTATATTATTTTTTTTTCCCACAGGCTTTGCTACAATAATATTTTTATGATTTGTCATATTTTTAAATTTAGCTCTAAGCCATTCCTGCTGGACTATTATTAAGTCATTTCTATGTATGTTTAATTTATATATAAAATTATAGAGAAGATTCCTCATTAGAGAGGAAGGTTCAAGATATATATCCTTGAGTTTTATTCTATAAAATGGAATTGGACAATGACAGTATACAGCTTGATATTTTGCTTGAATAATGGATGTTACATCTTGTAATGAAATCCATAAATCAATATCAATTTGCTTAGAAATTTTTTTAAAAATTAGATATTCATAAATAATTCTTCGTATCCATGATTTTTTGCTATTTGGCGTTTCAATTGAAATCAGATCAGGAATATTTAAATGTTTTATAATTTTCTTATTATTAATTATTAAAATTATATTTGATTTTGGAAAATTAGTTCTAACTGAAACGATTGCTTCATTCAGTACAGTTAGTGGCCCACCTTCAAAGATATTAGGTGCACAAATTACTATGTTTTTAATCATCTAAATTCACGATATCTTTCAATTAACCTTTTTCCAAAATTGTACTTAATTAATTCTTGCTTAATTAAGTGCTTTATTATTGAGATAAAAATATACCTAACTGCTAAAAAAAATCCAAATCTCCACATCTCACTCATTGCTCTTGCAGACTCGAAAATTGCAACAAAGGGTTTTTTATTACTTATTCCAGCATTGTCCATTTTTACTACATATTCATTATAAAAACTTGAAACTATAAAATCTCTAACTCTCATGAGAAATTCATAATCACCACAAATTTTATATTTTTTATTAAATACTCCATATTTTTCAAATAAGTCTCTACGGTGCAAAGCGCCTGGATGGCCAATATGAATATTATTTATTAATTTATTTTTATTCCATGATTTACCAAGTGATTCAATAAAGGCACCATTTTCATCTTCTATATATATTTTCCCACTTACAAAATTAATGCTATCGTCAGTTACTTTAAGCATAAGATTTGATATCGTGTTAGTAGCATAAAACCTATCGCCTGCACCTAAAAATAATAACCACTTACCATTTGAATTATTTATTGCTTTATTCCAAGCATCATAAACTCCAGAGTCTTTTTCTGATAAGGAAAAATTTATATTTGAAATATTTTTCTCAATGATAGCTTTTGTATTATCATGAGATTTTCCATCTATAATTATAAGCTCTTTTCTTTGATAATCTTGAGCAATAAATGAATTAATTGTTTCATTTAGTGCATTGCCACAATTTAGTGTACTAATAATTACACTTACAGTTGCCTCTTCATTAGTTGTCATTCGTCTTTTTGTTTAAAGGTATTGATGCAATTAAAAAAATACCAATAAATAATGTAGATCTGGCATAATTAGGCTCTTTTATTAAACACCCAATTATCAGAGCTAAAGCAAATGTGAAATTAAATATTATATATTTATTGTTTATTGACAGGTCAGATTTATTAATTAGGTATTTTCTAAAATGTGATAATTTATAAATCATAAATATGGAGAACAAAATTACTGGAATGATACCGATTTCAATCAATAATCTCCATAATAATGAGAATGCATCTTTCAGAGTTAAGTCATATATTCGATAATATGCTAGTCTTTCTCCATATAAAGACTCAAATTCAAAATATCCTGTAGATCCAATTCCAAATCCAGTCAGAGGTGAAGAATTCATAACAGCTAATACTTGATCAAAGCCTCTCAACCAACTCAGTAAGGAAGGATTTGTCATTGCAAGCGGGTCAACAAAAATATTAACCCTGTCATAATAATGAGGAAATGATAATAAAAAGATACCTAATAAAAGTATTGAAAATAGTATTCCTAAAAAAATAAATATCTTAAAAATACTCAATTTATATGTAAGCCAAATTGAAATGACGATTGATACTGTGATAATAAAAGTAGCAATGTGCATTGATCTAGCAAGAAACGCTGCTCCTGAAAATATAATTAGTAATATTAAAAGATAAACGATGTTTCTATGTGATAATCTAGATAGAATTAATGTTGAAACAATCGCAGAAGCTGAAGAAAACAGTGCTAATGCTGCATAACTAGGCTCCTGAAATCCTGCTTTCGGGCGCAGTAGATAAAATTTTGTAGGTCTTCCTTCAATAAATTGTGAATAAATTTCAGGAGTAATAATAAAATAATATTCATAAAACATATAAATAGAGGAAAAGAATAGCAGAAATAAAATTATGTAACTTATGACTTTTTGTGAATAGTCATAATCTTTATCGCCGTATAAAATAATTGCTAAAAGAGATGTGAGCCAAACAACGCCTGATAAAAATCTGTAATACGGACCAATATTAAAATAAATAACAATTACGGACTCCATGATTACAAAAATTGATATCCAGATGATTATTTTATAATTTATTTTTATTTTACTAAGCATTAAGACAAATACTGCCATAATGATAAGTAAACTAGTTATATCATAAGCTGAACTAAAGAACCTTATTGCTAAAAATTGAAATGGAAAAAAAATAACTGCAGTATAAATCAAAATATTTGTTACGTTTTCAGATTTCATAATTTTTATAAATTATATTTTTTTTGAATTCAGAAGTCTTATACCATCTTTTAAATATATATTTTGATTAAAGCCAATCTTGTTAAGATTATTGCGAGTACCAAATCTATTTTTTGGGCCTGCGTCAACATTTTTTTTCACGGTATACTTAGAATTAGAATTTTTGTGGAATGAAAGAAATAAATTGATTATCTCTTTTAGAGTAAGGTTCTCATCAGATGCAATGTTAAAGTATTTAATTTTTGATTTACTAAGGCATATCATAATCATTGCTCTTACAAAATCGTCAATATGAAGCCAACTTCTATTAATTTTATCACTTTTCCATATTTCTATATTCTTATTATTTTTAATCTTATTATTCCATAAATTTATAACTGTATTTGAATCATTGCCGTAAATTGAAAATATTCTACAAATAATAAAATTTATTTTTGAGCTTTCTAAAAACTTTTCACTAAGTAATTTTCCCAATCCATAAAGCCCATCAGGCTCATACGGGACATTAATTTTACTTTCCAAGCTTTCATTTTTTATTTTTAATTTATTATCGTCATAAACTGACGAAGATGAAGCATATATAAATTTCTGATATTTAATTTTACTACATAATTGAAATACATTAATATCAATTAAGGTATTTTCTTGAAGAAGCTCCTTTCTGTTAGTTACAGAATATCTATCATTTGGATTGCTTGCAAAATGGATTATGAAATCAACTTTTTTAGGAATTTTTGATGTATCTATTTTCTTTCTTAAATCATATTTAATAAGCTTTATTGATTTTTTTTTTAATATTTTATCTTTAGACAAATTATATATAGCAAAAATTTTACAATCGAATCCTGATAAGTAATTTATTGTACTAGAGCCTAAGTAACCATTCGCACCTGTTATTAAAAAGGTTTTTTTTGATACGTTTTTGTTAATATTCATCTAATTTTTTTTAAGTAACCCTTAGGATTTAATGTAAGAAAATACTTATCTTCAAATTGGAAGTCCTGTTTAAATTTCTTTCCATCTTTTGATTTTAAAAATTCATTTAGGGCAGTAAGTGGGTTGTTGCCTTTTGAATAATTTTTATTTTTGCCATGAGGGTTTTGCTTAAAAAATTCTACATGTGTATCTCCACACAATAAATAACTGTTTTTGCTTACAAATTTTGAATACACTTTTAATTCTTCTAATACATTTTGATGTGAATGATCTGAGTCAAGATGAACAAAAACTTTTTTAGATTTTCCTAAGATTTTCATTATTTTTTTAATAATCTCAACATCAGTTGATTTACCCTCAATCAAAATAATATTTTTATTAAGTTTTGGAAATTTCGCTAATCTTTGTCTGATTTCTTTCGGAATATAAGTATCTATGCCAATAATTTTTTTTCCTTGAAATGAATTAAAAATACTTGAATAGAATAATAAAGACCCGCTCCAAGCAACACCGACTTCAATTATATAATCTGGCTTTGAATTAAAAATAATTTCTTGTATCGCAAATAAATCTTGGGGTAATTGTAAAATTGGCTCTCCATACCAGGAAGTTTGATGAGCAATTCTATTTTTGAGCATAAACGGTAGAATGTATTTATAATTATTCAAAGTACTCATCTTTTTAAAAAAGTTTTTAGATGTGGAATTATTTAATTTCTGAAATTGTTTTTTTGTTAAAATCATTATATTACTTCTTTAACTCCCACAGTTGTTTGCCTATTTGTAAATTCGTGTGACTCTAATAAACTCAAATTAAGGAAAGTTCTGCCGGGATAATTTTTTGTACTATTTGTATTCTGTTTTTTTGATACTGTATCTACTCCATGATATAGCCCATTAAAAAATAAAATTAAATCTCCTGCTTTTATGCTGTGATCAATAAAAACTTTCTCTTTATTTTTATTAAAAACATAGAATCCTCCTTGATCATAATCGATCCCAAAAGAGGTAAAGTACACACCGCAAGTTATTTGAGTAATGTTTGTTGGGTCTTTATGTAGAGATATGTGGCCATTACCAAGTGGGTAATAAATCAATTGCATACGTTGTATTATTCTATCTTTAGGGGTATTTTTTTTTAAAACATCTGGATCATAATTATTTAAATAAATTACTTGATTAAAGAAAGGCTGCATTAAATCTGATAACCCACTCTCATCCGTATTCCATGGAAAAAAATACCAAGAATAATCCATCGTTGTATATTCACCCTTACCGGATGAATTTGATTTATAAAAAATATTATCAATACCTTCTACCATTCTTGTTGAAGAAGCACTTTCATTCGAATTTTTTATTTTATTTAAAAATATATTTCTTAATATTTTTTCATCAAACGCTCCTCTATAAACATAAATATCTCCATTAATGATATTTGACTTTATAGACTTAAGATAATTTAAATCAAAAAAATCATCCTTTACTATTTCTTTCAAATCTGAGAAATAAGACATATCTATTTAACTCCTAAACCTTTTTGCGCAGAAAATCATCAACGAAATTCAATTTTAATTTCCTTATTTGACTTGAATTTTTATAATCAAATATACATTTGAAATATAGATAATATGAGTAAAGACCTAAAAATTGTCTAGACAAATTAAATTTAATTTTAAAAATAATATTTTTTTTCAATTCACCATAAATTTTATTTTCTATTCTTGGATTTATATAATCCGAATAGAATGAATTAATAAATTTTTCTTTGAATGATATTTTTTTTTTAAATTTTAAATTACTAAGGTCACAAATTTTATCAATAAATCTTTTTCCCATATTTGTATTTCTGATGAGATCACTTAATATAAACTCTGATTTATTATAAGTTTCATCTAAACCTAAACGATTAGCATGATCTTGGTGGAGCATGAATAAATACTTACCACGAGCGCATCTTCCCTTTGAGCATACAAAAAAATAAGTGTATAAGTCATGAAGCAAAATATTATTTAAATTATATTTCTTTGAATTTTCCCAAGCTTTCAAAATTGTTTCTCTTCTAATAATATCATGCCAAATTCCATTTGATTTATTAATAAATTCAAGAATCCTAGCATCTGCTGTATTTTCATTAATCGATGAATACTCATACAAATTATTTTTTACAATTAATTTACCATATAAACCAGTTTGAGTATTGACCGAAAAAGTTCTTATTGCCCCTCTTGAAGCTGAATAAAGAGGATTTCTTTTTAAAACGTTGAGCGCCCTAGAAATTCCTTGTTTTAAATATAAGTCATCATTGCTCGCAAAAAGTACATATTTTGTTTTAATTTTACCTAAAGCCTGGATCACTTTTTTTCGGTATGTGTTAAAATCTTTATCAAAACCAAAGTAAGTATAAAAGAAATTCTTATTATTCTGAAAATAATTAATGGCTGAGTTGTCACGGGAACCATCTGCAATATAAACAGGAATATTAAAATTGTTTTTGTTGTAATAAGAAACCCATCTTTGTGTAAATGTATTTCTATCTTTAATCAGTAAAAGTATTGTTAGGTCGCTCATCTTTTTTTCATATATAAAAGATTTAAGCTATTTTGAATTCTAAACTTTTTCTTGAAATTCTTCATTTCTATTAAACCAAGGTTATTTAACCTGAGTGTATGAGCATAACTTTTATTTATTAATTTATATTTCTTTTTAAAAATATTATTTATTTCGTCATAATTAATAAACCAGTGAGGCATTTTATAGTTATAGTATTTTTGTAAGGTACAAAATGAGGGAATGTCACCTGCATAGATATCAATCATTAAGATATATTTTGCATTCATTTTATTTATATTTATTAATGTTTCTTTAAAATCCTCAGAATATTGTAAAGATGATCCTAAGAAAATAATGTCATATTTTTTATTGCTTAAATCTTTTAGTTTATGAATGTAATAAAGATTTTTATTATCGACTATTTCTTTAGAAAAAAAATTTTTTCCAACATCACAAACATTCTCTAAATCATAAATTGTATAATCAATTTTTTTAATTAAGGAAGAATTTAAACTTTCTAATACATTAGCATAGCCTATGCCCCAACCACCTCCATAATCTAAAACATTAAGTTTTCTATTATTTGATAAAATTGAGATCAAATAAATTAAGTATTGTGTATGCTGTTTATAGAATGCATTAATTTGTTTACCGTTATTTAGACACTTAAGTGTTTGTTTAATTATTTTTTTTTGCGTTGATAGATATAAATTTGAGTTAAAAGAATTTTTACTTTTAATATTCTTATTTGCTTCAAAATAGCTACTAAAAACACCCTCATAAATATTCATAAGCCTACCTATTTATCGTTGAATGAATTAGCATTTGATAATAGTTGTATAGTTTCCTTAATCGCTTTCACTTCATCACCTCTAGGTGTAAATCCTTTTTTTATAAATTTATCCACTGATACTTCGTATGAGTATTGATTCATTATATCACTATCTGTCATCAATACTTCTATATTTGGAATATTCAATTTAATGACTGATAAAATATCTTTTACAGTTAGATTCTTGGTAAGAACATTATAAATTTCGCCATCAAACAAATTTTTATTTATTACAGTTTCTATTGCACTTAGCGCATCTACTAAGTCTAGATAAGGTCTTTTTTGATTTAAAGCTGTTTTCCATACTGTCAAAGGTTTATTCATAACTGCTTGCCAACAAAACTTATTAACAGCTGTATGAAATCTCATTCCTTTGGACACACCAAAAATTGTTCCAAAACGTAATATAGAAAAATTTTTAAATTGTTCATTATCTTTTAGTTCTATAAGAAACTTTTCCTCTCTTAACTTTGTTTTCGCATAAGGACTTTGAGGCTTTAAGTCTTGATCATCACAATTTTCATCCACAATTTTCTTTGAGGTTCCATAAATACTTGAAGTTGAGATTGCTATAAGTTTTGTAGAAGTTTCTATACATTGTTCTGTAACTTTTCTTGTAGACTCAAAGTTGTTATTTTCGACTTTCTCTGGATTATGAACACTTGACTCTGCGTCTGTAGTAGCTGCCAGATGAATTACTAAATCTGATATTTTTAATTCATCTAATATACTTTCACTCTTTACATCAGCTTCTATGAAGCGATATTTAGCTTCATTTGGCAATCCAAACATTGATGGATAACGATTAGTTGCTAATGAGTCCACTGCAATTATATTCAGGTTTTTATATTTCTTTGGTAAGTTAAATAATAAATATGAACCTATATGACCAAGAGCTCCTGTTATCAAAATATTCATTTTTTTATTAATTCCAAAAATTCATCGTAGTCTCTAACATATTCATTTTCATTGTATTCACCGTCTGATAAAACCGTGAGAATATTTTTTTGATCTAAATATTGTTGGTGGCACCAAATTAGAGGCGGAACTATTATGCCTTTACTAGGCTCATCTAAAATAAAATCTTTATTATTTACGCCATCATCACATACAAGCTTAATTTTGCCCTGAGAACAGAACATAAATTGAAAGTACTTTATATGAGCATGGTAACCTCTTATATCACCTTTAGAGGCATAAATCTGAAAAAATCTTTTAATTGCAAATGAAGTTTCAATGTTAGACTCCACTTTTATAAGTGTACCGTTTTTGTCAATGAACTCAGGTATTTTTACTATTTTTATATTTTCTATACTCATAAGGATAAATTTTAATTAAAATTAATATTTATTAAGAAGAGTAATAACCTTATTTACAGCTTTTATACTTAACTCGGGATAAATTGGAATAGATATTATTTCTTTTGACGCATTTTCTGTATTCTTTAGTTTACCGATTTTCTTTAATTTTTTTTTGTAACCCTTTTGCTGATGAACTGGGGTAGGGTAATGAATTCCGGTAAAAACATTATTTTTCTCAAGAAAATTTATTAGTTTACTTCTATTTTTTGTCTTTACGACAAACAAATGATAAACATGAGACGATAATTTTCGTTTACTTAAAAATTTAATTTTTTGATTTTTTATTTTGGTTTCATACAACATCGCGATTTTTTGTCTCTTTTTGTTTTCTGACTCTAAATGCTTAAGTTTAATATTTAAAATACCTGCTTGAAGTTCATCTAATCTTGAGTTTCGACCATCAATTTCGCTAAAAAATTTTTTTTTCCAACCATACTCTCTAATTAATTTAATTTTATTATATATTTTTTTATTATTTGTAGTTATGACACCCGCATCACCTACTGCACCTAGGTTTTTTGTTGGATAGCAACTGAAACATCCTGTAATACCAATCGACCCGAGTTTCTTATTTTTGTAAATAGCGCCGTGGGCTTGTGAAACGTCTTCTATTAATCTAATTTTATTTTTTTTACAAATATTTGTGATAGTCCCTAGATCGACACTTTGGCCATATAAATGTACAGCAATAATTGCTTTTGTCTTTTTAGTAATTGCTTTAGTGATTTCATCTGTATCTATTTGCAAATGATCCTTATCTATATCCACAATTACTGGCGTAGCTCCAACATTTTTTATTGCAGCAACTGTTGCAACGGCGGTATGTGAAACTGTAATTACTTCGTCTCTCTCTTTTATGCCAACTGCCTTTAAGCTTATTTCTAACGCATCAGTCCCATTTGCAACACCTACTGCATATTTGGTTCCGATAAAATTAGAAAAGTTTTTTTCAAAGGACTCTACTTCTCTGCCCAATATATAATTATTAGAGTTTATAATATTATTAATTTTTTTTGTAATTTCCCCTTTATATTTTTTAATTTTAATGGAGGGATTTGCATAAAGAATTTTCATAAAATTTTTACTGATGGAACAAAGAAAATCCACTTACCCCCGTTACTCAAGAATGATTGTTCCTTCTCTATAATTTCATCTGCATGATTCCATGCGAAAAGCACTGCATACTCTGGCATATCATCTTTAAAATATCTGTGATCACGGAGCGGTATATGCGTTCCAGGAGTTAATTTTCCAATCTTTAGCGGAGTCGTGTCATATATATGCTCAATCAAATTAGTAGAAATTCCACAATAGTTAAGTATTGTAGTACTTTTTGATGTCGCTGCATAACCAACTACTTTTTTTCCATTTAATTTTAATTCCTCTAGCAGCTTTAATAATTGTTTTTTTGAATCAATTACATTTTGATTGAATTTCTGAAAGGTTTCTAATTTATCAAGTCCTTGTTCTATTTCATTATTAATGATTTCATTAACAGAGCTTTTAATTTCGTAATAGTTTTTATGAGCTAATACATACCTCATTGATCCACCATGAGTCTTCTGTGGAATTAAGTCAATTAGTTCCATACCTACTTTATCAAATAAGTATTGTACAGAAATTGCTGAAAACAAGAATACGTGCTCGTCATATATTTGATCGTAAGAAGTTTTCTTAATAACATCTCCTAGGTATGGCTCTTCAAAGATCATTACCCCTGAGGGTTTTAATAAATTTTTTACTCCTTTTGCTAGTTCTAATATATTTGGGATATGACAAATTACATTTGCGGCAAGTATTGCGTCAGCAGATCCATATTCTTTTCTTACATAATTTGAACATTCTACGTCAAAAAATCTTTCCAAAATATTTACGCCTAACTCTTTTGCAATCCTTGCAACATTACTTGATGGTTCAATCCCTAGGTGAGAAGTATTATTGTCTTTAAAATTTTTAATTAATATTCCATCATTGCAACCAATTTCAACAACAAATGGATTTTCGGATAAATAACCAGAATTAGAAACAAATGAGTGGAAATCTTTAAAATGTTCTTTCATGTAATTTGAGGTACTTGAGAAAAATGCATAATTATCATGGAACATTTGTTCTGGTTCAGGCTGTTCAATTAATTGAAACATTTTGCTTTCTTCACAAAAACCTGTTCTCATCTTATAAAAATACTCTTTATTGATATCTTTATTTTCAATAAATCCATTTCCTAAAGGTTGATCTCCAAAATCATTTATTAGATTTAGTGGTTTCCCCGAGACTCTACAATTATTCATCAAATTACTCCTAATAAACTAATCATTTAAACTCTTTTCGTAAACTTTATCGAGTATTTCATTAAAAAAAGAGTCCTTAATTTCTATCCCTCTCATATATTTTTCAAACTCCTTATAATTAAATTCTGAAATTTTTCTTAAATGATTTGTCAAATAGACCCTAATACTTTTGTCCTCAGACGACATCCTTTTTAATTCAAAATTATAAATATACATATATAAAATTTCTTTTACTTTCAAGTTAGGAGGCTTCCAGTCTGAATACTTCAAGCCAGATAAAAGATTTCCATAGTCATCTTTTTCTCTCCAAGTTTTTAAAAACTGATAGTGAGGCCCCCAAGGTCCATTTATCCAACCGATTGCAGGTTGATTAAGATATGTTAATTCTAGTGCAACATTGCCATGATGCGTAATTCCAAAGATTTTATTATTTTTACATATTGCAACAAGTGATGCATTTTTGTCTAAAAAAATTATTTTTTTATTTTTTTTATAAAATTCCCGAATCTTAAACAAAGCAATTTTGTTTGCACGCGATGCTATAAAATCGGCACTTGGATGTGATTTTATAAAAATTTTTCCAATATTATTATTTTCAATTAATTTATTTAGGCTGTATGTTGTCCAATCATATAAATCGTTAAAACCATCTAGCCCATCAGCGTAGAGAGCATCAGAAAAATCATGTAAAAAAAGAACAATGTTTAAGGCATCATTTTCTAAATTTACTTTTAAACCATCATCATCATATACTTCTTTTTCAAAATTATTATTAGTAAAATTTTTGTTAGAAAAACTATCTATTATTTCACTTGGGCTGTGAATTCTTTTTTTCAAATATTCACTTACAGCGTCGTAGTCAAAAATTTTAGTGCTTGGTTTTTCTGCAATCCATTGATTAATATGATTAGAAGAATTGTAAATTTTAAATTTTTTTGCTGGATTATGAGTTTCTAATACTTGAATGTTTTTTTTCTTAAAATTTCTCAACCATATATGGTGAGTATAGAATGGTTCTGATGGACATATATAATTCTCTTCATTGACATTAATCTTTGTCAAATTTGCAAGATTATTAATATAAATTCCATTTACTAGATTTATAAATAAACCTATATGACTTTTAAATTGGCCACCTGTTTTAGGGTATATGCGCACAGTATAAGAAGCTACTAAATCGCCAATATGAAGATTATTATGCTTCATTAGTAAAAATTTCTGAGGTGAAAAAGTACTTTTTTCAAAACAATCCTTGTATAATTTTACTGCTGAAAAAAAACTTTCAAAAATCAATTTTGAGCTTAATAAAAAACTATATTTTTGTTTTAGAAATTTAATTTCTAGGTTCTTATATTGAATTGATGTCTCTTTTCCTCTTTTTACACCTTCATAAAGAGACTTTTTATTATAAACTTTCTCAATAATTGCTGTTTCGAAAATATTTTTAATAATGAATAATACTTTATTCGTGATTACACCTAAATCTCTATTAGTCATGATAATAATTTTTGATAAAAAATAACTATTAATCCTATTTCCTAAGAAACCAGCTACGTAAGTTAAAAATTTTTTAAAAAGGTTATTTGCCGAAAAATTTATAGGTGCTTTTAGAAGTATTACGTTTACTTGTACTTTACTATATTTTTCATCATTATTTAGATTGCTAAGCCAGAATGCCGCACGAATTAACTCCAGTAAATAACCAGCTAATGGATAATCAACAGCATATAGTGATATTTTTAGATTTTTTTTAGTCAACCTTTTACCAATAAACTGTTTAATAAATAACTATCTTCAATTGAAAACCAGAATTGTTTATTTGTATTGATAGGCCAAGTAATATATCGAGGGATTAAAACGTTGCTAATATTAGCAATTAATTGATCTAATTCTGTAATTGCTTCGTTGTAATTACCTTCTTTAAGAAAAAATGTGTTTCTCACTTTTTTGTGACCTAAATTAAATATATCATTTTCATTAATACCGATGTTGTTTAAGTATTTTTTTAATGAATTACCAATTAAATTAGGGTTTGTAGATGGATCGATTTCAACTTCAATTGCTAACTTCTTTCTATTTTTTTTTGTTTTTATACTCTTAGGAAATGAAAACCTTTTTAATCCTTTCACATCTGAGGAAAGAGTGATTATTTCTGTATAATTGTTTATTTCATATCTTTCATAATTTTCAATTTCAAAAAGAAAGAGGTAATAATCCATTTTTTTTAAAATAATCTTAGAAAGTAATTTTGAACTTCCAAGTTGACTTGAAAT
>MDTE01164996.1_pt1 | contig 27369 bp, 30 predicted proteins | sample 811231 | NCBI WGS metagenome assembly MDTE01 (sample SAMN05326651, study PRJNA326480) | marine metagenome | isolation source: seawater | place: Indian Ocean: Red Sea | collected 2010
GGTTTTTCCAAATGGTATTCTGTGCAACAACAATGTCAATCGTATCAGGAACATTGGCTGAAAGAATTAAAATTTGGCCATTCTTCCTATTTGCAGCTATTTTAACTGGATTTATTTATCCAATTGAAATGGGATGGCAATGGGGTGGTGGTTGGTTATCAGCTGCTGGTTTCTCTGATTTTGCTGGTTCAACATTAGTACATGCTGCTGGAGGAGCTGCTGCTCTTGCAGGTGCAATAGTACTTGGTGCTAGATCTGGACGATTTACTTCAGGAGGTAGCTTAAAAGCTATGGCACCTTTTGCATCTTCTTCAATTCCATTAGCAACTCTTGGAGTATTTATACTTTGGTTGGGTTGGTTTGGATTCAATGGTGGCTCACAATTAGCTGCTGGAACATTAGAAGATGTTAGCTCTGTTGCAACAATATATATTAACACAAACTTAGCTGCTGGTGGTGGTGTATTAGCTGCTGCTACAGTATCTAGACTTGCTGGTGGTAAAACCGACGTAGTCATGATGCTAAACGGCGCGATCGCTGGATTAGTTGGTATAACAGCCGAACCTTTAGCACCAAGCCCTCTTGCTGCAATCGTAATTGGAGCAATAGCTGGTATATTAATGTACTACTCAACAAAATTATTATACAAAATGAAGATCGATGATGTTGTTGGCGCTATTCCCGCACACTTAGTTGCTGGAGTATGGGGTACATTAGCAGTTCCGTTTACAAATACAGAAGTAAGTTTTGGTTCACAATTCCTAGGAACGATTTCAGTAGTAGTTTTCGTTTTCGTAGTTTCATACATCGTATGGTCAATTATGAAAATGACCATTGGAATTAGAATCAGTAAAGAAGCTGAAAGGCTTGGAACTGATAAATCCGAGGTTGGTGTAATCGCTTACGGTATAAGAGACTAATTAAAAATTTAAGAATTACCTTCCCTAAATCGTTTGGTAATAAATAGGGCCCGAGAAATCGGGCCTTATTTTTTTAATGATTTAATAAAATTAAGCACCTCTTGTGCATGTCCTTTTACCCTTACATTAGTCCAAAATCTTAAAATTTTTCCTTTATTAATTACAATTGTTGACCTTATAGTTCCCATGAAATTATTGCCCATAAATGATTTTTTACCCCAGACACCATATTTTTTTTGAGTCTGAACTTTTACGTCTGACAAAAGGTGAAAAGGCACTTTGTATTTTTTTTTGAATTTTAAATGACTTTCTATATTGTCCTTAGATATACCAACAACTTCGTAAGAAAGATTTTTAAATTTTTTATAAAGTTTTGAGAAATCTTGAGTTTCTAAAGTACATCCAGGAGTATTATCTTTAGGGTAGAAATAAATCACCAAACCTGTTTTTAATTTTGATAAATCAAATGTTTTTAAAGATGTTGAATTAAGCTTAAAATTAGGAGCTTTATTATTTTGTTTAATTTTCATTTTCTTCCCATAGCCTTTTCCAGTTAATATTCGGCGATAATCCATAAATAGAGTTAATATTAGTAAAATGTACTGCCAAAGATGGTATTGGAGATAAACACAATTCTTTTTTATAGATGTTGTGAAGTGGTTTTTCAAAAGGGTAATGTTCAATTTTACACATGCTAGTAAGTTCACCCCAATATTTCTCTATGATTTTTTTACTTGTTAAAAATGTGCACAAAGTTTGGTCCACTTGTCGCCAATGTCGCTTTTCACCTAAAAAAATTCTCGTATTATTATCCCGCGCGTACAAATAAGGATAGTCTGTGGGACAAATTATTAAATCGTTTTTTAAAAGCGATGCTATTCTTTCATATGTATAAAGTATCTCTGTAAGACTAATTTCTTCGTGTATATAATCATCTTCCACAAAGTAAGTTAAGTCATCACTATTTTTTTTTGAAAGGAGAAGAGATTGATGAATATTTGACATATTAGATTTTTGATTTTCAGTTACTTTTTTATTTTCCTCATTTATTTCTTTTATTTGATTTGAAAATTTTTTTAAATCTAAGTTCATAATTTCGAAATTAATATTAGATTTTTTTAAAATATCTCTCATATTTTCGATGTGATTTTTTTGAGAGTTATGATCAATAATAAAAATTTTAAACTTTACATTTTTAAATATACTCTTAGCATAATTTGTACTTTTGACTAAAGATATCAAGGTTCGTTTTGTGTATTCTTCTTTATTTTTTTCAAACATTCTCTTCTTTGTTTGTGTAAGCATATTAACTGCTGTACAGGTTCGCAAAATAATATCTAAAGACTTAACAGGTCGTGTTATTTCTACATTTCCAAGTGGGAGAGCTACAGACCTTCTACCAGGATTACTTATACCTTCATTAATAGATTTATTTGAGGTTGGTATAGTAAAATTACTTTGATCTATAATTTCATAACCAAATAGTCGACATAATTTTACAAAAATTTTTGTCAATATATTCTTCTTATTAGACTTAATTTCTCTCATACTTATTCTTTTGTTTCATCTATCGCGTAAGATAATCTGTCCTGCCCCCAAAACATTTTTTTGTTAACCACAAAAGTTGGTGCACCAAATATTCCTCTTTTTAATGCATCATCAGTAATTTTTCTCAGTTTTTTTTTTATTTCTTCATTTTTTGCTTTTGATAGAAAGATTTCTGGGTTTAGATCAATATTTTTTAATACTTTTTCTATTACTATCGGGTCATTCATATTTAGTCCATCTTTCCAAATAGCATTAAAAATTTTTTCTATATAAATTTTTTCAAAATTATCTTTCTCGGCTATTAGCACACCTCGCATAAAATCAACAGTTTTTATTGGAAAATAAGAATTAAAAATAAATTTAATATTTTTTTTTGCAGAAACTAACTTAGTATCTTCAACCATGTATTTTGATTTAAGATCTATGAAAGCAGCTGGTGTTATTCCAGCTGAGTTATGTAGTCCACCTAAAAAAATAGGCATATATTTAATTTTGAAAGAATGTTTCTTCTCTAATTTATTTATCTCTTTGTAAGCAATATATGCATAAGGACTGGAAAAATCGAAATAGAATTCAATGGACTTAGTCATAATAGTTAATCTTCTTTGAATACGGTATTCTAATTAACCAGTAAAATACAAGACCTACAGGCCCAGTAAAATAAGTTAAAACTAATGAAAAAATAATTAGAAGTTTTGAAACACCGTATACTTTTGAGTCATTAGCTATCCAGTTACCTACAAATAAACTTAATGATAAAAAGTGTAGCCAAAAAACTAAAAGAAATCCTTCATTTGAAAAAAGTGCATATAATTCATTTAAACCCATATATAGATTAAAAATTTCAAAAATATTTTCAGTTACAAAGATCTGGTAAACAATAAAAATATAGGCTGTGGATAATAAAGCAGGAATTAATACTGATTTAACAAAAAATTTTGTAATTATATGATTAGGCGAAATAATTAGTAAAAGCCAACAAGGAATAACACCAATATTTGCTATATAGTAAATATTCTCATAGGTTAAAATGGATAAAAAATTAAAGATCATAAAAACTTGTACAATATAGAAGCAATGGATCCAATAGCCAATAAAAAAGAATTTGAAGATTTAACAACCAATCTAAGAGATTTAGCATACGCATATATTGAAAAATACAATCCTTCTAAACAACAAACCAAAACCTATTTATTAAAAAAATATTTAAACAAATTTCAAGGCTCAAAAACAAAAAAAGAAATAACAGAAATAATAGACAATATCGTTGCAAACTTAGAAAAAAGTCATTTTTTAAATGATAGTCTTTATTCTGATTCTAAAGCCAGAATGTTTTTTCGCAGAGGTTATTCACTTAACAAAATTGGCCATTCCTTAAGAAACAAAGGAATAGATCAAAAAAATATCAATTTAAGTTTAGAAAAAATAAAAAATGAAAAATCAAATCCAGATTTCGCCTCGGCAATGAAAGTTTGTAAAAAACGAAGAATAGGTCCTATGCGTCCCGAAAGTAACAGAGAGTTGTTTTATAAAAAGGATATGGGTATTTTAGCTAGATCAGGATTTAGTTATGACATCTCTAAAAAGATTTTGTCTATGACATCTAAAGAGTTTAATCAATTAATAAAACTTATTTAGGTTTATCTTTTTTATTACGTTCTAAATAATATTGAATTCTTTTTTTTATAGAATTTTTAACTAAAATAAAAAGAATAATCCCAAAAATTGTCACTGATATTACTATTATAGAAATGGTTTTAATCATATAAAATTTTGTTACGCTTAATTATTAAACTTAAGTTTTTATAATCATCTTTTCCATATTTAAACTTTTCATTTTCTAATGTTGTAATTATAGCCCCAGCATTTTCTGCAACTGCATGTCCTGCGGCATAGTCCCACTCGTATGCTCTTTCTTTAGCAGCATAAAAATCAAATTCTCCTGTAGCAATAACACAAAATTTATATGAACTATGCATAGGAGTGAAAGATGTTACATTATTTTTTTTCAAAACATCTAATATTATTTGAGATGGTTTTGCACTTCCACTCACAGCAAAAATTTTTCCTTTAGGAGTTTTTTTCTTACAGTTTAATTTTATAGTTTCATTATTTTCGATCATAAAGGAATTATTTTTTCCAAATGTATAAAATAATCTATTTTTTTTTGGTGCATCGACCAAACCAATAGTTGGAACATAGTCTACAATTAAAGCAGCATTTATAGTGTACTCATCTTGTCCAGCAATATACTCCCTGGTTCCATCAATTGGATCGATAAGCCAAAAAGTACTAAGAGTATTCTTTTTTTTTAAATCAACAGTCTCCTCTGAAATAATAGGAATGTTAGGGGTTAACTCTCTTATTTTTTCTGAAAGAATTTTATCCACCTCTAAATCCCCATTTGTAACTGGCGAGTTATCTGGTTTAACTATTTTTTTTAACCCTTTTTTATAGAGTTCAATAGACTTTTTTCCTGCTAATTCTGTAGTTTTAATTAAATTTTCAGCAATGTTTTTTAATTCATTATTGTTCATTATTAATTTTCTCTAAATTTATGTTATCTAAATTAATTACCTGTTTTCCAGCATTTTCAAAATTAACAGTGGCTTTATTTTTGATTATTGTCTGGACTTGTCCGATTCCCCAGCTTTTTTGGGAGAGGTTTACTACAAAATTACCTGGTTCTAAATCATATTGCATAATGGAAAATTGTATTTTTTTATAATATATAACAGTTTATGAATAACTCACTAGGTATAAAAAAGTCGCCAAAAGATACTAAAATAGTTGTAGCAATGTCTGGAGGTGTGGATTCATCGGTTGTTGCCGGCCTTATGAAAGAAGAAGGTTACAATGTTACCGGAATAACTTTAAAATTATATGATGATATTAAAAAATCATCAGAGGGAAGACAGTGCTGTGCTGGACAAGATATTCTTGATGCAAAAAGAGTATCCGAAACATTAGATATTGATCATAAAATCTTATATTACCAAAAAAAATTTAAGTCAGAAGTAATAGACTCGTTTATTGATAGTTATGTAGCAGGAGAAACACCAATACCCTGCGTTCAATGTAATCAAACTGTTAAGTTTAGAGATTTATTTAAATTTGCTAAAGAATTAAAAGCTGATGCACTTGTCACTGGTCATTACGTAATGAGACACGACGATAATGGAATTGGAGCTATGTATCGCGCGGAGGATAAAAATCGAGATCAAAGTTATTTTTTGTTTAGTACCACCCAAAAACAGTTAGATTATCTTAGATTTCCTTTGGGCTCTATAAACAAGTCTGAAACAAGAAATATAGCAAACAAGTTAAAACTCAATGTAGCAAGCAAACCTGATAGCCAAGATATTTGTTTTGTTCCAGGGGGCGATTATGCATCTGTCATTACTAAATACAGACCTCAATCTTTCAAAAAAGGGGATATATTTGATATAAATGGAAAAAAACTAGGCTCACACAATGGGATTATAAATTATACAATCGGCCAAAGAAAAGGAATAAAAATTTCTAGCCAAGAACCACTTTACGTAATCGATATAAGAGCCAATGACAATTCTATAGTTGTTGGTTCACAAGATAGCTTAAATATAAAAAAACTTTATTTGAGAAATATTAACCTTTTATCAGATCTTAAATTTTTTGAAAAAGATATTTTCATCAAAGTAAGATCAACCGGCAAATTACTTAAAGCCAAATGTGTAATTGAAAAAGAATCTGCTATAGTCGAAATTCTAGAAGACGAAAAAGGAGTATCTCCGGGCCAGGCATGTGTATTTTATTTTAAAGATGATCTAGGAGAAAGAGTCCTCGGTGGTGGTTGGATTGATAAAACCATAAACAAAAATTTATCCACACAATTAACAGACCATTAAATAAAACAACCAAAAAGTGATGTTTATTTTTTTTCAATATGTTTAAATAATAATTGAATTAAGAGGCAACTCTTAACTGGCCAGTTAGGGAAAGGCCGAGAGGTTCAAGCTTAACGGGCAGAAAGTTCTACTGAGTAGCACTAAAATAGTAGAACGGGAGATCTGGCGGTAGTGCTAAAACGACGGATCAAAACTTAAGTCTGCGCACCGAAAGGTGTGTAGACAAGAGTTTTATTCTTTTTTCCAAAATAGGAAAGTTAATAAATAAAAAGTTATAACCCCAACAAAATAATTCCATTCCAGAGCATGCTTGAAATGTGTGTTTCCGCTTGAAACAACTATAGGAAAACTTGTAACAGCAACTATAACCAAAATAGTAACTAAGATAATTTTTAAAATTAATACATAATTATTTATATCCTTAAGTATCAATGTTTTTAATTTAAAAAATCTATAGACCAAAAGAGATTGTGCCACTATTTCAAAAATAATAAAGCCTAACAAAACAAATCGTCTGAATAATTTATATAAATCGTAATCAAATTTTATTCCCAAGAATATAGAGTGAATAATCAAGAACACCGCTGAGAGAATTCCAAAAGTTCTAAACAGATTAGTTTTTCCTTCTAAGTTTTGATAAGTATTTATTATTTTATTGGTTTTTACCCAATATAAAATTAGTAAAACTGAAGCAAAAATCATACTAGGCTTGAATATTAAATATGTTGGATATGTTCTGGCTGTTCTACTTATCGATACACCCCCGTCTATATAGGGAAAAGTATGATAAGATCTACCAATTTGGTCCACACTTAAAAAAGTATTATTAAAAATTTCGTAATTAACAGAAATAAACAGACATAAATTTATTGCTACAAATGGAATTATAAATATCCACAAACTCAACTTTTTAATTTGAGTTCTTAGTTCCATTTTAAAATCGACTATCTCTTCTTGTTTCTTTTTCTAGCTCTTCTTTTTTTTGAGCCGATTTTACGTCTGCCTCTATGTTTTTTTGGGTATCCCATATTTTATTTTTAATACCATTTAAATAATTAATTATCAATTTAAATAATTCTTTTAGTAAAATTTTTCTTTTGCCAGCCAATTAGTATCAAAATCAGAGCTTATGAACTTTTCATGAGATAGTATTTTTTTGTGAAGGTCAATTGTGGTTGTTACCCCATCTATAACAAATTCATTTAAAGATCTCATAGTTCTTTGTATTGCTTCAGTTCTATTTCTGCCTTTACATATTAATTTACATATTAAGCTGTCATAATATGGAGTGATTTTACATCCTTGAAAAATTGATCCATCAACTCTTGTTCTAAAACCTGAGGGTTGATGGCATACTGAAATTATTCCAGGACTAGGCTGGAAGTTTTTTGATGGATCTTCGGCATTAATTCTACATTCTATTGTATGACCCCTTGCACTAATATCGCTTTGTTTCAATGCAGTATCTCCAGAAAACGCTACCCATATCTGCTCCTTAACAATATCAATTCCAGTTTGAACTTCCGTTACAGGATGCTCTACTTGCACTCTAGTATTCATTTCTAAAAAATAAAATTTTCCATTTTCATATATATATTCAACTGTACCAGCCCCTTCATAACCTAAAGCCTCAACCATTTTTACAGTTTTATCTAATAAATCTGATCTAGTTTTTTCATTTAATACAGGACTAGGAGTCTCTTCAATTAGTTTTTGATGTTTTCTTTGAACAGAACAATCTCTTTCATTTAAATGAACTGTTCTATTCTTACCGGAAATGATTTGAACTTCTATATGTCTAGGATTTTTAAAATATTTTTCAATATATACTTCTTCGTTTCCAAAATATTTTTTTGCCTCTAGACGGGCTAAAGAAAATAATTCTTCCAACTTATCCTCGCTTTCAACAATTTTCATTCCTTTGCCACCGCCGCCTCCAGAAGCTTTGATTAATACAGGGTACCCTATATTTTTACAAATTGATTTTGCATCATCTGGATTTTTTACGCCGCCTTCCGAACCTTCAATTATTGGTAAACCATTTTCTTTTGCAATTCTCTTTGCTTGAATTTTATCTCCCATTTTTTTTATAATTTCTGCTTTTGGTCCAATAAATTTTATTCCATGTTTTTGAATCATGTCTGCAAATTTATAATTTTCTGATAAAAATCCATAACCTGGATGAACAGCTTCGGCACCAGTAACGTCTATGGCTGATATTATTGCAGGAATATTTAGATAGCTGTTTTGAGGCTGGTGAGAACCAATACAAACACTTTCATCAGCTAAACGGACATGCATTGACTCGGAGTCTACATCGGAATGAACAGCGACAGTTCCAATTCCCCATTCTTTGCAGGCTCTTATTACTCTGACCGCAATTTCTCCACGATTAGCAATTAAAACTTTTTTAAACATTAATTATTTTAAAAGAATCAAAGTTTGACCAAACTCTACCGCTTGACCATCTTGAACTAAAACTTTTTTTACCTCGCCATCTGCAGTTGACGGAACATGATTCATTGTTTTCATTGCTTCTACAATCATTATAGTTTGTCCTTTTTTGATTTTTTGTCCAACTTCGACAAATTTTTTTGCACCAGGTTGTGGGGCTAAATATGCTGTTCCTATAATTGGAGAAATAATCTTAGTTCCGCTTTCTTCTACTTTTACTTTTGTTAAACTAGGTTTGTGAGCAGTAATAGGTACATCAGAGGTTAGATTTTTTGCAACTTTTATTTTCTTAGAGCCATCTTGATACTCAATTTCTGACAAACCAAATTCTTCAAGGTATTCTTTTAATTCTTTAATTAATTTCTTATCAATTTTCATTGGCTATAATTTTTTTTATTCCATCGAGGGCCATAATGTATCCGTCAATACCCAAACCGCAAATTATTCCATTGGCTGCTTTGCTAATTAAAGACTTATGCCTGAAATCTTCTCTTTTGTAAATGTTTGTTATATGCAATTCTATAGTCGGCTTCTTAACTGCCAATAAAGCATCTAATATTGCTACCGATGTATGAGTATAACCTCCGGCATTGATAATGATACCCTGGTATTTATCTTTTGTATTTTGAATAAAGTTTACTATTTCACCTTCAACGTTTGATTGTTTAAAATCAATATTAAGGCCAATTTTTTTAGAATGGCTCTCACATTTTTTTTGTATATCTGCGAGAGAGGTACTTCCATATTTTTCTTTCTCTCTAGTTCCTAGTAAATTTAAATTAGGACCATTTATAACAAGAATTTTTTGAGTCATTTTGATATAATAAAAATGGAAAATATCTCAATTATGGCAAAAATACAATTAAATGGGAGAAAAATAAGCATCCATAGTAATTTCAGCGTTATAGATCTTATAAAGAAATATAAACTAAAGGAAAAAAAGATAGCAATAGAGCTTAACGGCGTGATTTTACCTAAACAAAATTATAGAAAAAAGAAGTTAAAAAATAATGATAAAATTGAAATTGTACAGTTTATTGGCGGTGGATAAATGAAAAAGGATCAACTTGTAATTGCTAAGCATATTTTAAAATCACGTTTAATAGTAGGAACTGGAAAATATAAAAATTTTAAACAAACAGCTGAGGCGGTAAAGGCTTCGGGAGCAGACATGGTGACAGTGGCTGTTAGAAGAGTTAATATTTTAGATAAAAAGAAGCCAGTCTTGATGGATTACCTAAATCCAAAAAAAATTATTTATTTACCGAACACAGCAGGATGTTTTAATTCAAAAGATGCTTTAAGAACCCTTAGACTAGCTAGAGAAATGGGAGGATGGAAATTAGTAAAATTAGAAGTACTCGGTGATAAGAAAACTTTATATCCAAATATGGTTGAAACTTTAAAGTCAACAGAGGTTCTAGTAAAGGAAGGTTTTAAGGTTATGGTTTATTGTTCTGACGACCCGATAATTGCAAAAAAATTAGAAGATCTAGGAGCATCAGCTATTATGCCTTTAGCTTCACCGATTGGATCTGGTAGAGGAATTAAAAATAAATTAAATTTATCATTAATAATAAACAATGCAAAAGTTCCTGTTATTGTGGACGCTGGTATTGGAACAGCATCAGACGCTGCAGTTGCTATGGAACTTGGATGTGATGGAGTTTTGATAAATACTGCAATAGCTAAAGCAAAAAATCCAATTATGATGGCGACATCTATGAAGCATGCCGTAATAGCAGGTAGAAAATCCTATTTAGCAGGAAGAATTAAATTACAAGAATATGGTTCACCCAGTAGCCCTGAAAGCGGCTTAATTTAATTTATCTTTTTTCTTCTTACCCAAAGAGTTTTTCCTAAAGCTTTATCAGATTTTCTTTTATTTTTGTTTAAAAGTGGAGATAATTTTTTCTCTTTATGACTAGTTTTTTTTCTAAGATCCATTCCTACATTTTTAAAATTTTCAACTTGATTAATAATTTTTTTACTTTTGTTTAATAGTTGTATTTTATATTCTGGAATAATTAAACTTACATCTGAAGAAATATTAATCTTATATTTGTATTTTTTTTCAAAAAAATTAATTTCATTTTTAAAATATGACTTCAAATAGAGATTAACTTTATCAGGTACAAATGCATTAATAATTTTTGTTTTACTTGAAAAGGCAAGCATTTCAATTTTTTTAATAATTTTTTGAGCAAAGGACTCCATAGATAAATTTGTTTCCCATTTAATAGAACTTTCTTTTAACCTTTGACGAGTCATTTCTAGAAGACCAAAATTACTGATTCTACCCACTTGTATTCTCGCCCTATCTAGTTTAAGTTTATCTTTTATTCTCCTCTCAACTATTTTTTTGTTATGAAAATTCATCATATCTATAAAATCTATAACGATTAATCCTGACAAATCCCTTATTTTTATTTGTCTGGCAATTTCATCGGCTGCTTCAATATTGGTATTTAAGGCTGTCTTTTCAATATTCACTTGCTTTGTAGACTGACCCGAGTTTACATCAACAGCAACCAAGGCTTCAGTTGGATTAATAACCAAATATCCACCCGATTTTAACTTTACCAAAGGTTCAAAAATTTTATTCAAATCTTTTTCAATACCAGCACTATGGAAAAGGGGTATTTTGCCTCTATATTTTTTTACAAATTTTGAGCTTCTTGGCATAAACTCTTTCATAAAAGATTTAGCCTTTTGATAACCTTCGTTACCCTCAACGTGAATAAATTTTGTTTCATTATCATACAAATCTCTTAGAGCTCTTTTAATAACATCCCCTTCCTCATGAATTAATACTGGAGCAGTGGAATTTATTGCTTTGTCTTTGATTTTTTCCCATACGCTTATTGTGTTTTGAAGGTCATTATTAATATCATTCCTAGTTTTTCTCGCACCTGCAGTTCTAACAATTAATCCCATACTTTTTGGTATCTCTATATCTTTTAAAATTTCTCTTACCCTATGTCTGTCTTGATAATTAAAAATTTTTCTTGATATGCCTCCCCCCTTTGAGGTGTTAGGCATTAACACAGTGTATTTTCCAGCCAAGGAAAGAAAAGTTGTAAGTGCTGCTCCTTTTTGTCCTCTCTCTTCTTTCATGACTTGTATCAACAATACTTGTCCTGGTCTTACAACTTCTTGAATTCTATATTTTCTAACACCGTATCTATTTTTTAGTTTCTCTCTTTTTTTTTCGGATTTATCTATTTCTGGTGACTTTGCCCCATTATTACTATCTATACTTTTGTTTAAAGTTTGTTTTTCTTCTTGGCTATTACTATTGTTTGAATTTTGATTTTCTTCTGGGTTATTACTTTCACCTAAATCACTAGCTTCATTATCTTCTTTAAGATCTTGTCTAATTTTTTCTTCTGCTTTTTTTAATTCCTCTTTATCTTCAGTAGGTATTTGATAGTATTCAGATTGAATATCATTAAAGGCTAAAAACCCATGACGTTCTCTCCCGTAATCAATAAAGGCAGCTTGTAGAGAAGGCTCAACCCTACTTACCTTTCCTAAATAAATATTACTTTTTAAATTTAAATTGTTTTTGTTTTCAGATTCGTACTCTTCAATATTTGATTCGGATTTGAGTACAACTCTTGTTTCTTCTGGATGCGATGCATCAATATATAAATTCTTTTGCATATTAAATAAAACCTGTTCATAATTCTTGATTGAGAATGAGTATTTTTTGATTCTAAATTCATAAAGTTTATAAGAATTATTAACATTTTTTTTAGTAAATAACAATTTTTATGAATTTCATACTGCCTTAAGATAGCCAGAATATGGGGTTTTATTTAAACTGAAGGTAAATAATGAAAAACTTATACGTCAATATAATTAAAGTTTTGATCTCCGGGGTAGCTGCTGCAGTCTTTTTGATTTTTTCTGCATTTTGGTATTTTTCTTATGATCTTCCTGACTTCAAAAAATTATCAGTTTATGAACCATCTGTTTTAAGCAGAGTTTATGATGATAGTGGTAATTTAGTGGCCGAATATGCCATAGAAAAAAGGCTTTTTATTCCTTACGACTCAATGCCAAAGAAAGTGATTAATTCCTTTTTATCTGCTGAGGATAAAAACTTTTTTAACCATCCAGGTATTGATGCTCGTGGTGTAACTAGGGCCTTTTTTAGAAATATAAGAAATATATTTTCAAACAAAAGATTAGAAGGAGCTTCAACAATTACCCAACAAGTAGCAAAAAACTTTTTATTAACTAACGAAGTTTCTCTTAAACGTAAAATAAAAGAAGCTATACTAGCTTTCAGAATTGAAAAAGCATATACAAAAAAAAGAATTCTTGAATTATACTTAAATGAAATTTATTTGGGGCAAGGAACTTACGGAGTAGCATCTGCTAGCTTGGAATATTTTAGCAAATCGGTCAAAGAACTGAATTATAATGAAGCAGCCCTATTAGCGGCCTTACCAAAAGCTCCTAGCAAATATAATCCTTACAAGTCACCATCTCTGGCAAAAAGTAGAAGGGATTTAGTTTTAGGAAACTTAAAAGATAATGGGTATATAACAAGCAAGGAACTTAAAAAATTTTCAAAAGAGAAAATTAAATTAAAAAAAAGAAAAATTTCCTTGATAAAGGAAGCCAAGTCATACACTGAGGAAGTAAGAAGAATTGTCAATACTGATTATGGTTTTAAAAAAGTTTACTCAGAAGGGTTATCCATAAGCACACCATTAAACGGAAAGTACCAAATAGCTGCTCTTAATGCTCTTAGGTATGGCGTCGAAGCTTATGACAAACGTAATGGCTGGAGAGGACCAATTACAAATATTTTTGAAGATAATGATTGGAAAAATATTATAGATAGTCTCGAGATAGACGAAACATTGGATTGGAAAATTGCTGAAGTATTTAATATTTCTGACTACTATTCTGATATAAGGCTTTTAAAAGACAAAACAAAACATCAAATTTCCTTTGAAAATTTAGAATGGACAAAAAAAAAGAATTTCGATCAACTATTTGAAATTGGGGATCTTATATTTGTTAAAAAAGATAAAAAAAGCAATTGGGTTTTAAAACAACTGCCTTTAGTAAATGGAAGTATTGTTGTAATGAATCCCCATAACGGAAAAGTTAAAGCCTTAGTTGGAGGTTACAGCTTTGTATCAAGTGAATTTAATAGGGCAACACAAGCAAAAAGACAACCAGGTTCAGCTTTCAAACCAATTGTTTATGCAGCTGCTTTAGAAAATGGTTTTTTGCCTAACTCCATAATTTTAGATGCTCCATTCGTTAGCGCCCAAGGACAGGGATTAAAAAATTGGAAACCAGAAAATTATGGTAAAAAATTTTATGGCCCTTCTACTTTGAGAAAAGGTATAGAAAAATCACGAAACTTAATGACTGTAAGGATTGCACAAAATTTAGGTTTTGAAAAAATTTCTAATGTTTCGAAGAAACTTGGTGTTTACAAAGATGTCCCTGAACTTTTATCTGTTTCACTCGGGTCAAATGAAACAACGCTTTTAAAACTTACCAATGCTTATTGCACATTTATAAATGGAGGAAAAAAAGTTAAACCTATTTTGATTAATAGAATTCAGGATAGAAGAGGAAAAACTATATTTAATTCCGATAACAGAAGTTGTGATGGCTGCAAAATTGTTAAACTAAATGACGATTCGAATTTTACACCCAAAATTATTAATAATTTTGAACAAGTAATTAGTAGGGAAACTGCTTATCAAATGACCTCTATGTTAGAGGGAGTAATAACAAGAGGTACAGGAAAAAAATTGAGAAGCTTAAAAGTCCCTTTAGCAGGCAAAACCGGAACAACAAATAATAATTTTGATGCTTGGTTCATAGGATCTACTTCTGATTTAACTATAGGAGCTTATATTGGTTATGATCAGCCAAGATCTCTTGGAAAGTATGAAACTGGGGCAAAAGCTGCCTTGCCAATATTTAAAAAATTTGTAGAGAGCGCTATTTATAAAGAAGAAATGAAGAGTTTTGCTGTCCCAGAAACAATAAGATTTTTTTCTGTTGATCATGATACTGGAAAAAGCGCTAAATTTGATGCACCAAAATCTATAGTTGAGGCCTTTAAAGAAACCAGTGTAGAAGAAATAAAATCAAAAAATTTAAGTTTAGGAAAAAAAAGTGATAAGATAATAAAATTTACGAGATTCTATTAATGAATGATTTTGAAAAGAATATAAAATTAACCGAGAAATCTCTCTCCAATATCAGGGGGTATCTTTGATGGAAATAAAATTAAAGAAAAGATTGTAAGTCTAAATAACGAAATTTTAAAAAAAGATTTCTGGAAAGATAAAAAGAATTCTAAAAAAGTTTCAAAAGAAAAAAATTTTTTAGAAAATATCTTTAATTTTTTTAATAATACAGAAAAAGAAGTCAATAACCTTAAAGATCTCCACAAACTGGCTTTAGAGGAGTCAGACCAACCAATACTCGATGATTGTGAAAAAAAAATATTTAAACTATTAATCGAAGTAAAACAATTTGAAATCAAATGTTTTTTGTCCGGAGAAGATGATGGACTTGATGTTTTTCTAGAAATACATGCTGGCGCTGGTGGTACAGAAAGTCAAGATTGGGCTGAAATGTTAAGAAGAATGTATTTAAAGTGGTTTGATAAGAAAAAATTCAAGTATGAAATGATAAGTGAGCACAAAGGTGAAGAAGCTGGTATTAAATCCTCAACACTCAAAGTTACTGGTGAAAATCTATACGGATTGATGAAAAAAGAGTCTGGTGTACATAGATTAGTAAGAATATCTCCTTTTGACTCTGGTGCAAGACGTCATACGAGTTTTGCAAGCGTGTGGATATATCCCAGTATTGATGATGATATTGATATAGTGATTGATGAAAAAGATCTGCGTATAGATACTTATAGATCTAGCGGAGCAGGGGGACAACACGTAAATACCACTGACAGTGCTGTTAGAATAACTCATATACCAACAAAAATTGTTGTTCAGTGTCAAAATGAGAGGTCCCAACATAAAAATAAAGAGACATGCTTTAAAATGCTGAAGGCAAGACTGTATGAAAATGAAATTCAAAAAAGAGAAGATAAAAACAAAAAGGAAATGGACTCAAAAACAGATATTGGATGGGGCTATCAAATTAGATCTTATGTTTTGCAACCATACCGCCTTGTAAAAGATCTAAGGTATAATATTCAAGATACAAATCCAGATTCAGTCCTAAATGGAAATATAGATAAGTTTATTGAGGGTTCAATTTTCAGGATAGAAAAATAATGAAAAAAACAATTTTTTCAACAACCTTATTTATTTTATTTTTTTTAATTGTAATTACAGGATATTTAAGTTTTTTTGGCTACGAAACAGATAGATTCAACTCAGTTATTAAGTCAGAAGTAAAAAAAAGTGATAAAAATTTTTCAGTAGATTTTGAAAAAATAGCAATTTTTTTAAATATTAAAAAACTTAGTTTATTTGTTAAATTTATTAATCCAGAAGTAAGCTATTACAAAGTACCAATACAACTTGAAACGCTTCAAGCAAATTTAGATTTAGAATCTTTATTAAGAAAAGAAGCTGGCATTAAAGATGTTAGCATTGATACAAAATATATAAATATAAATTCGGTTAGGACATTGATAAATAAAATCAATCAAAGTAACTTAAAAAACTTTATTTTAAAAAATGTAAAAGAATCAAAATTTAAAATTAAATCAACATTTAAATTTGATGAAAACTTAAAGTTGAATAATAATTTTATTTTAAATGGGAATATAAAGGAAACAAAAGTTAAATTTTCTGAAAATCATCAAGTAGAAAATTTAAGTTTTGATTTTGTTTATAAGAAAAAAAATATTAATTTAAAAAATACATCTTTAATATTTAAAGGTTCAAATTTTTATGATGGTATTGTAAATTTAAATCAAATTAAAAATGAATATCACATATACACAAGTATTAAAGGAAAATTAAATAATAATTTTTTAAACATTCCAGGTTTAAACTATGAAAATATAAAGGGTGATATTTCTGATATAGAAACCAAATTTTTAATTAAAAGAAATAATAATATTTTCTTTGAAAACATTTCATTAAAAAATAAAAATAATTTATATGATATAAAAAAACTGTATCTTAATAAAAATTATAATTTGATTAGTCTTGAGTCCCTTAAAATCAAAACTAGTAAAGACAATATTGTTAATAATGAATTTAATATTAAAATTAAAAAGAAGATAAATATCAATGGGAAAATTTTTGATGCTAAAAATTTGTTAAAAGAATTTACCAAATATGATAAAAAAAATAATTTTATAAAAAATATTTCAAATGATTTAGAGGTTAATTTAGATAAGGTTTTTACAGATACTGACTTTCCTATTAAAAATTTTAGACTTATTGGAACTATAAACAAAGGTGAATTCCAAAAAATTTCTGCTAAAAGCGACTTTTCAGATAACCAGCACTTTGACATCTCATTAAAAAATAAAAAAAATTCAGATTTAAAAGCTTTAGAAATTCATTCTGATATTGCCACACCATTATTGACCGACTACAAATTTTTTCAAGGTTTAGAGGGTGGAAATTTAATTTATTCATCAGAATTTAGTAAAAAAAATTCTAAAAATATTTTAACAATAAATAATTTTAAGTTAAATAAAGCACCTGCTTTAGCCAAATTATTAACCCTTGCGGATTTAAAGGGCTTAACAGATGCCTTAAAAGGCGAAGGTATAAGTTTTGATACACTTGTAATAAAATATGATGGTAATCCAAATAAATTAGATATAACTGAAATATTTATGATTGGACCATCTATTTCAATTTTAATTGATGGATATGTTGAGAAAAAAAGCGGCCTGGTAAGTTTACGAGGTACTTTGGTGCCTGCTAAAACTTTAAACAATATTGTTTCAAAAATTCCCGTAGTTGGAGAAATTTTGATAGGCAAAAAACTTGGTGAAGGAGTTTTTGGGCTTAGTTTTAAAATCAAAGGATTGCCAAATAATTTAAAAACAACTGTTAATCCAATTAAGACTTTAACTCCAAGATTTATTACAAGAGCTCTAGAGGCTGCAAAAAAAAAAAATTCTAAACAATAGTAACTTTTAAATGATTTTTCTTTCCAACTGATAGTTTAATATAATCATTTTTAGAAAATTCTTTTAAACTTATAACCTTTTTTTCATCGCTAACAACCTCATCATCAATTTTGATCCCTCTATTTTTTAAAATTCTCCTTGCATCACTTTTAGATGCAGATAACCCATTTTCAAAAATTAAGTCTAATATATTTATACCTTTTGAAATTAGTTTTTTTGATATTTTTTTCTCTGGTATATTTTTTCCAATTCCTCCTTGAACGAAAGTTGCTCTTGCAGTCTCTTCACTTTCCTTAGCAGCTTTTGCGCCATGCAATATACTAGTAGTTTCGTTAGCCAATAATATTTTTAGTTTATTAATATCTTTTTCATTTTCAATTTTCTTTGTTAGTTGATCTGATTCTATTTCGGTGAAGTATTTTAAAAACTTTTCAACATCCTCATCAGCAGTATTTCTCCAGAATTGCCAATATTCATAAGGCGAAAACATTTTTTCATTCAACCAAACAGCGCCTTTTTCAGTTTTACCCATTTTAGCACCAGATGATAAAGTTATAAGGGGGGTTGTGAGTCCGAAGGCTTCTTTCTGCAAGATTCTCCTTATCAGTTCAACACCATTAACAATGTTTCCCCATTGATCAGATCCTCCCATTTGCAAAATACAATTGTGCTCTTTAAATAATTGATAAAAATCGTATGCTTGTAAGATCATATAATTAAACTCCATATAGCTCAGAGATTGTTCTCGATCTAATCTAAGTTTCACACTATCAAAAGTGAGCATTTTATTTACTGTAAAATGTCTTCCGACATCTCTTAAAAAATCAATATATTTTAATTTCCCTAGCCAGCTGTAATTGTCTACAAAAATAGGCTTTGTTTTTTTATTTTTAAAAGGAAGAAGTTTTTCAAAAACTTTTTTAATACTAGTTATATTTTTATTTATATCTTTATGTTTTAAAATTTTTCTGGTTGAATCTTTTCCAGAAGGATCACCAACTAGAGTTGTACCACCACCAAGCAAAACAATTGGTTGATGTCCATATTTTTGAAGAAGCCTCAAGACCATAATTTGCATTAAACTACCCACATGAAGACTTGGTGCTGTACTATCAAAGCCTATATATGCTTTTATTGGTTTTTCATTAGAAATTTTATTAAGTTTGTCCAAATCAGTACATTGATTGAGAAAACCTCTGGATTTCATTTCAGATAAAAAGGCATTTTTCATAGAAGTATATGTGTTAAAGCTACTATTATACAAAAATTTATATAAATAAATATAAATATGACAAAAGAATATACATCTTTGGGTTTAATGAGCGGTACGTCTGGGGATGGGGTTGATTCATCAATCATACAATCAGATGGAAAAACTAACTGCAAAGTTGTTTTAAATAAGTATTTTGAATATGAAAATAATATTTACAAAAGTATTCACAAAATAAAGGACAACCTCAATACCTACAAAGATCTAAACATTCTTTCAAAAGAAATAAAGGAACTTGAAAAAAAAATAACTTTATTTCATGCGAAGGTAATTAAAGATTTAAAATACAGAAACATTGACTTTGTTGGATTTCATGGACAAACTATTCTTCATGTTCCAGAAAAAAAAATTTCTAAACAACTTGGTGATGCCAGACTTTTATCACAGCTTTCAAAAAAAAATATAGTTTATAATTTTAGAGAAAATGATTTAAAAAATAATGGAGAAGGAGCGCCGCTTACACCCATTTTTCATAAATTATTAGTAAATCAGAAAAAAATTAACCTACCTGTAACAGTCTTAAATATTGGAGGGATTGCAAATATCACACACATTGATAAAGACAATAAAATTTATAGTCGTGATATTGGTCCGGGCAGCTGTTTGATTGATAATTGGATGAGAATAAACTCAGACAAAAAATATGATAAAGATGGAAAAATTGCTCAATCTGGATTAATAAATAAAATAATTTTAGATCAATCTTTAGATAATTTTTTTAATGGCGAAATAAGTAAAAAAAAATCATTTGATGTAAAAGATTTTGACATATCATTTGTTAGAGGACTTTCTATCGAAGATGGTGCAGCAACCTTAACAGAATTTACTAGCAATATTATTTCAAATCAAAATTTGCATAAGAATATTTATGCTTGTGGGGGAGGAAGAAAAAATAAATTTTTATTAAATAGGATAGAAAAAACAGGTAATTATAAAATAAAATTAATAGATGATTTAAACATTAATGGGGATTTTGTAGAGTCTCAGGCTTTTGCTTATCTCGCAATTAGATCATATCTTAAACTGCCTATAACATTTCCTGAAACTACCGGAGTAAATAGTCCATGTATTGGCGGAGAGATAATCAAAACTAAATAAGCTCGGTATTTTTTGCAACGTAAGTGTTGATTATTTTTTTTAATTCATCTTCTTTTTCATGAAAAAAATGATTTGCATTTTTTATTTCAGAAAAAACAACCTCAATTCCTTTCTGATTTTTTAATCTATAATTCAAATCATCAATACTATCTTTTGATACTAATTCATCTTTTCCACCATAAATAATTTGTCCTGAAGTTGGACACGGAGCTAAAAAAGTAAAATCATAAACATTTGGTTGTGGAGCTATTGCTACAAATTTAGTTACCTCTGGTCTTCTCATTATTAACTGCATACATATTAGAGAGCCGAAGGAAAATCCTGAAACCCAACATTGACTATAATCTTGATTTTCTCTCTCAATCCAGTCTAGGGCTGCTGCAGCATCTGAAAGTTCTCCTTGCCCATTGTCAAATGTCCCTTCACTTTTTCCTACACCTCTAAAATTTAATCTTAAAACCGAAAATCCATTTTTTATAAAAACATTATATGCTTCTTGAACAACTCTATTATTCATTGTTCCCCCGTATTGTGGATGTGGCTGAAGCACAATTGCGATGGGTGAACCTTTCTTTTCATTTTTAAAATATTTTGCTTCTAAACGACCAGAAGGACCAGATATAAAAACTTCTAAACTTTTCTGCTTCATATTAATTAATAATGATAATTAATTTCAAAAAAAAAATAGATTTATAACACGTTTTAAAAGCGACATATTATTTTTTTATAAAGTTGACTATTTTACTAGGAATTATTAAAAATCCCTTTAAATTAAACAAAAATATGAAATTAACAACCAAAGGAAGATACGCTGTAATGGCCATGGCTGATTTAGCAGCAAATCAACACCTCAAACCTGTTAGTTTAAATGATATTTCATTAAGGCAAAACATTTCCTTATCATATTTAGAGCAGTTATTTGCCAAACTCAAAAATGAAAAGCTAGTTAAAAGTATAAGAGGACCATCCGGAGGGTACATTTTAGAAAAGAGTCCAAAAGAAATAAAAATTTCAAATATTATTTTCGCAGTAGATGAACAAGTAAAAACTTTAAACTGCAAAAAAGAGTCCAAGAAAGGATGCAATGGCAAAACAGTAAAATGTATAACTCATAATTTATGGGATGAACTAGAAAAACATATAAATAATTTTTTTGATAAAGTAAGTTTAAATGATCTTGTAAAACAAAAAAACACAAATATAAATTAAATGAAGAACCAAAATATAGATACAAATCAAGAATACAAGTATGGATTTACAACAGATATAGAAAATATTCGTGCACCAAAAGGTTTAAATGAGAATTCAATAAAATTTATTTCAAAAATAAAAAAAGAACCTAAATGGATGCTTGATTGGAGATTAAAAGCTTTTGAAAGATTAAAAAAAATTAAAGAACCAAATTGGCAGAAACCTAAATATCCTAAAATAAATTATCAGGATCTTTATTACTATTCTGCTCCAAAAAGCGCTTCTGAAAAACCTAAGAGTCTGGATGAAGTTGATCCAAAATTAATCGAAACATACAAAAAGCTTGGAATTCCACTTGATGAACAAAAAAGATTAAGCGGTGTGGCTGTAGATGCAGTTTTTGACTCAGTTTCAGTTGCTACTACTTACAAAGAAGAATTAACTAAAAAAGGTATAATTTTTTGTTCAATATCAGAGGCAATACAAAAACACCCAGATTTAGTTAAGAAATATCTTGGCTCTGTAATACCAATAACAGATCATTATTTTGCTACTCTAAATTCTGCGGTTTTTACTGATGGTTCATTTGTTTACATACCACCAAAAGTTAGATGCCCAATGGAATTGTCGACCTATTTTAGAATCAATGCATCAGAAACTGGTCAATTTGAGAGAACTTTAATCATAGCCGACAAAGGAAGTTACGTCAGCTATTTAGAAGGATGTACTGCACCAATGCGTGATGAAAACCAGCTGCATGCTGCTAATGTAGAATTAGTAGCACTTGATGATGCGGAGATAAAATATTCAACTGTTCAAAATTGGTACCCTGGAGATAAAAATGGTGTGGGCGGTATATATAATTTTGTAACTAAAAGAGGCGCGTGTAGAGGAAAAAATTCTAAAATTTCTTGGACACAAGTTGAGACTGGTTCAGCAATAACGTGGAAATATCCAAGCTGTATTTTACAAGGTGATAATTCTGTTGGTGAATTTTATTCTATAGCAATAACAAACAATCATCAAAAAGCAGATACAGGTACTAAGATGATACATTTAGGTAAAAACACTAAAAGCAAAATAATCTCGAAAGGTATATCTGCGGGACAGGCCGATAACACTTACAGAGGCCTAGTTGATATTGGAAAAAAAGCATTAAACTCAAGAAATTACACTCAATGCGATTCTTTATTGATGGGAAATAAATGCGGTGCACACACTGTTCCATATATCAAAAACAAAAACTCGTCATCAACTGTCGAACACGAAGCAACAACCTCAAAAGTAAACGAAGAACAATTATTTTATTGTAATCAAAGAGGCTTAAACCAGGAAGAAGCCGTAAGCTTGATAGTTAATGGTTTTTGCAAAGAGGTTTTGCAGCAATTACCTATGGAGTTTGCTGTAGAAGCCCAAAAATTAGTAGGAATTAGTTTAGAAGGAAGCGTTGGATAATGTTAGAGATTAAAAATTTAAAAGTATCGATTAATAACAGAGATATTCTAAAGGGTTTGAATATCACAATAAAACCTGGAGAACTTCATGCAATAATGGGTCCAAATGGATCAGGAAAAAGTACATTAGCCAATGTTCTATCAGGAAAAAATGGCTATAAAATTACCGGAGAAATGAAGTACGAGGGAACAAGTCTTATTAAGATTCCAGTAGATGAACGTGCACAAAAAGGAATTTTTCTAGCTTTTCAATATCCTACAGAAATACCAGGCGTAAACACAAACAACTTTCTCAAAACATCATTAAACAAGGTAAGAAAAGCAAGGGGAGACAAGGAAGTTGACACTCTGACCTTTTTAAAAATTGTAAAGGAAAAATCATTAGAACTTGGAATTGACGAAAAAATTTTATCACGCCATCTAAATGTTGGTTTTTCTGGGGGAGAAAAGAAAAAAAACGAAATTCTTCAAATGAAAATTTTAGATCCAAAGTTTGCAATACTTGACGAAACCGACTCAGGTTTAGACATAGATGCACTAAAAACTATTGCAAATGGAGTGAATTCTTCTCGAGATAAAAAAAAATCATTTTTAGTAATCACTCACTATCAAAGATTGCTCAACTATATAAATCCTGATTTTGTACATGTTCTAGCAGATGGTAAAGTTATTAAATCTGGTGGTATGGAGCTTGCAGAAGAACTAGAAAAAACTGGATATAAAAAAATAAATTAAAATGATTGAAAATTTTAAAATCAATTCTAATGAAATTGATAAAATTAAAAAAATAACTAAAGAAGAAAAAGAATTTAGAATAAAGAATTTAAATCTTTTTAATAAAACTGGTTTTCCAAATAAAAAAAGTGAAGATTGGAAATTTTCTGATATGAGAGAAATTGTTTATAAAAATTTTAAAAAATTAGATACAAAGAGCACAAATTTTAAAAATAAAAAATTTAATTTAATAAAAGATTTTGATCATAATTATCTTGTACTTGTAAACGGCGATTTATCTTTAAGTAATTTTCAACATGAAGAAAAAAATCATATTAAGATAAAAAATTTTTACAATGATAACTTCTTAGATATAAACAAAACCAATCCTTTAATTCATCTAAATCATGCATTGTCCCAAAAGGGTTATTACTTAGAAGTTTCAGACAACTACAAATTAAAAAAAACGCTTGTTATTTACAATATCTTTACCGAAGAATTGAAAGAAAATATGTTGAATAGCAGGAACAAAATTGAAATTGGAAAGAATTCTGAACTTCACACAATTAATTTAGTTATAAATCATTCTAAATATAAGTTCATGAACAATGTCTATGAAAATATTATTTTAAAAGACAATTCTACATATAGAAATATATATATTCAAAATGAAAAAAGTGAGGGGTATTTTCATAAATTTTCAAAACATACGCTGTCGACAAAATCTAAATATTTTTCTTTTATTTTTCCATCTGGGTTAAAATTTAACAAATTAGATTTAGAATTAGATTTAGAAGGTAAAGATAGTGAGTGCAATTTACAAGCTGCTTCATTTTTAGATAAAAACGATCATCAAGAAATAAAAACCAGAATAAATCATCTTGCACCAAACTGTAAAAGCTATCAAAGAGTAAAGAATGTTTTGAATTCTCATGGAAAAGGTATTTACCAAGGAAAAATTTTTGTAAAAGACATTGCACAAAAAACCAATGCTTATCAATTAAGCAAAGCAATCTTATTAAGTGAGAATTCAGAATTCGACTCAAAGCCAGAGTTAGAAATATATGCAGATGATGTTAAGTGTTCACATGGATCAACTTCAGGAAGTATAGATGAAAATTCGATCTATTATTTAATGACTAGGGGCTTAAATAGAAAAGAGTCGGTAAAATTACTTGTTGATGGTTTTTTAAATGAAGTTGTTGAAATGATTAATAGTAATTCAGTCAGAAAATTTGTTAGAGAGAAACTCGAAGGACAAATACATGGAAATTAAGTCAGTTAAATCACAATTTCCAATTTTTAAAAATAAAATTAATGGAAAATCTTTAATCTATCTTGATAGCGCCAATTCATCACAAAAACCTAGAAGTGTCATTGATAGAATTACAAAATTTTATTCAAAAGAATTTTCAAATATTGGAAGAAGCGTTCATTCCCTAGCAGTAACAGCAACAAATCGATTTGAAGAAACTCGAGATTTAATGAAAAAATATATTAATGCAAAATCTCGACAGGAAATAATATTTACAAAAAACGCAACAGAGGCAATTAATTTAGTGGCTTCATCCTATGGGGATAAATTTATAAAACAAGGAGATGAAATTTTAATTACAGAATTGGAACATCACGCAAACTATGTTCCTTGGCATTTTCTTAGACAAAAAAAAGGAGCAATTATCAAATTTGCAGCCTGTAATGATAAAGGGGAAGTCAATATTGATGAAATTAATAAATTAATTAGTGATAAAACTAAAATTATTGCAGTTACTCATTTGTCAAATGTCACGGGTGCTATAATGCCAATTAAAAAAATTGTAGATTTAGCCAGTAAGAAAAAAATTCCTGTTTTAGTTGATGGATGTCAAGGAGCTCCACATTTAAAAATAGATATGCAAGAATTGGGTTGTGATTTTTATGCAATATCCTGTCATAAAATGTACGGACCTACAGGTGTGGGTGTTTTATATGCAAAAAAGAAATGGACCGATATTTTACCACCCTACCAAGGTGGTGGTGGCATGATTGAAGAAGTTAAAAAAGATAATATTACTTTTCCCGAAAGCCCAACAAAATATGAAGCCGGGACCCTTCAAACGGCTGAGGTGGTAGGTTTTTCCGAGTCGATAAGATTTATAGAGGATGTAGGAATAAAAAATATTATGGAACACGAAAAAGAAATTTTAGAGTATGGTTTGCAGGAAATCAGAAAAAATAACTCAGTTAAAATTATCGGTGATCCAAAAAATAAAGGATCAATAATCTCTTTTACCATTAAAGGAATTCATCCCCATGATATAGCAACAATTCTCGATGAAGATGGAGTTGCTATCAGAGCGGGACACCATTGTTGTCAAATTTTACATGATAAAATGGGTATAGCTGCATCTGCTAGAGCCTCATTAGGTATTTACAACTCAAAAGATGACATTGATGTTTTAACTAATGCAATTAAAAAATGTAATAAGGTTTTTAATATTTAAATGGATATCAAAGAATTATATCAAGAAATAGTTTTGGATCACGGAAAAAATCCAAGAAATAAAAACAAATGTGCAGGCTTTAATAAAGATGCTAAAGGTCATAACCCTCTTTGTGGAGATAAAGTTCATGTATTTTTAAAATTAAATAATGATAAGAAAGTTGAAGATATTTCTTTTGAAGGAGAAGGTTGTGCCATATCGATGGCATCAGCTTCCATCATGACAGAAACTATAAAAGGAAAAGAATTTAATGTAGCAAAAAAAATTTTAGAAAATTTTTTAAGTATGCTTAAAGAGGGTTCTAAATTAAATATAAATAGCCTTAGTGATGATGAAAATACAACTATAATGTCACTTTCAGGGGTTAAGAGATTCCCAATGCGTGTTAAGTGTGCTACTTTAGCTTGGCATACTTTTATGCATGCGGCTGAAGATAATAAAGATACAGTAAAGACAGAAAAATAAATTATGAGCGAATTAAAACAAAAAATAATCAATGAAATTAAAAAAGTTTATGACCCTGAAATTCCTGTGAATATTTATGAATTAGGTCTAATCTATAAAATAGAGATTGATGATAAAAATGTCGTTAAAGTTGATATGACATTAACATCACCAAATTGCCCAGTAGCTGAGAGTTTGCCAAAACAGGTAAAGGACTATATATTAAAGGTTAAGGGTGTTTCTGATGTAAAACTGGATCTTGTTTGGGATCCTCCATGGGATAAATCTAAAATGTCAGAGGCTGCAAAATTGGAATTAAATTTATGAGCGAACAAATTATAAAACTAAGTGATAACGCCGCTAATAGAATTAAGGAGATAATGTCCAAAGCCGATAATAAAACCATTGGTGTAAGGGTAGGAGTTAAAACAGGTGGATGTGCTGGAATGTCATATATTATGGAGTATGCTAAAGAAGCTAAAAAAAATGAGGAAGTTATAGAAGATAAAGGGGTTAAAGTATTTATCGCTCCTAACGCTGTTATGTATCTATTAGGCACCGAAATGGACTATAAAACTGATAAGTTTTCATCACAATTTGTCTTTAAGAATCCCAATGAAACAGAACGTTGTGGCTGTGGAGAGTCATTTAAGGTATAAATACCTAATGAGAGATACTAAACATTTAGAAAAATTTGCAAGGGAAAGAGTTCAAAAAGAAGAGCAAAAAAAACTTTTTAAAAATAAAATTAAGTCAGTCGAAGCCGGAGCTAATGGAACTTTAGAATACAC
>MDTE01026352.1_pt1 | contig 27357 bp, 27 predicted proteins | sample 811231 | NCBI WGS metagenome assembly MDTE01 (sample SAMN05326651, study PRJNA326480) | marine metagenome | isolation source: seawater | place: Indian Ocean: Red Sea | collected 2010
TCATAATTCTTTGCTTGTGAGAGTTGGTCATTAAGCCAATAGATAAGAATTCAGGATCTACTATAGGCAAGAAACTAACTCCACGATATTTCTTATTATTAGTATACTTGGAATCGTAAGCAAAGTCTATCAAATCTTGTAATCCAAATATACCTGTAATCTGTATCACGGAATTTATTCCACATTTTTTTAAATTTGATATGTTTAATATCGTTTCGAATACTTCTTTTTGCTGTTGCCAATCTGTGCCTGTTCTCAAATACTCTTCTAATCTACCAACAGCATCAACACTCACATTTACAACTAACGATTTGAACTGTTCTAAGACACTTACGATTCTCTTTGGCATATACGTTCCGTTTGTTAATAAATGTAACTCGATGTTTTTTGCATAACCATTATCCACTGCATTTTTTAAAAATGTATAAACATTAGGATCAACTAGAGTTTCTCCACCACTCATCTTTAATGACTGTATATTTGAAAGATCTATCGTACTTGTATCTAACTGTGAATAATTTCTACCAGTGTCGTAATAAGTGCCTTGTAGTTCTGGATTGGCTACTACTTCTTTTTGTATAGTATTACTCCATATACCTGTGCAACTTCTACATTTTAAATTACAAGTGTTTCCCGGACGAAAGTCCAAGTCGATAGGTTTTCCTGTTTTGTTTCCTGTCTCGGCATTTAGGTCATAGTCATTGTAATCAATATGTTTGTATCTATCGATAAAGTTATATCTGTAACTTTCTTCATATACACCTTGTTTTTCATATTTGCCACAGTACCACTCACAAGCACTTGGCCATTTGTTATCAATAAAGTCTTGTCTTACTTTCTTGAGTTCATCACTGACCCAAAAACTTTCCATATTTTGTTGCACTGTATTATTACTATTCATCTTTTTAATTTCTTTGCTCATGCAACATAATTTGTGACCATGATTGTTTACATTCACGTACTGATGTAAAAATGGTGCCGGGCAAAATATCTTATCTTTCATTACTCTAATCCTTGTCCGCACTTTTCTGCACATCTTTTAATTCTTGGATTTATTATATCCGTGGTCTTGTTATTAAAACTATCATGTAAGTCATTCCAATATGGATGATCGAATATTTCTTGTAAAGAATTGCTATTGATGTTGTTCCAGTCTGTACCATGTTTGTCGACATAGTATTGATAATCTTTCATTGCAAAGCCTGTACCACTACCATACTTTCCACTTAAATGACAACACTGCCATACTCTGCCATCATATTCTATCTGTATCCTTTTTCTTGCTAACCAAGGACACTGTATAACACAATCGTTAGTATAGTCTTTAAACTTTTTTAAATTAGTTTCAATCTTCTTGACGTAAGTTTGTTTGTTAGTTGGCATTGATGGTATTGTTGTTTTTTTGTGTTTTTTATTTGATTCTCCTGATATAAACTGCTCAGCACCTGTAACTTTTCTAATAGCCTTTTCACGCCATCTAGTTTTCTTTACATAAAACTTAACAAATCCTAACTGCTCAGATAACTTTTTAGCGTCTTCTACTTGCTCCGTATTATGATCAAACTCAAGATATTTCCAAACTGCTTTTCCACCAGAATCTATAAATGCTTTTGCATTTTCAATTATTCTATCATAGACCACATTTCTTCTGTACTTGTCATGTGTTTCATTGTCAACGCCATCTATGCCAAATAATACCTGCTCATCATTTTTAAAATTTTTTGATGTTAGTTTTCCTAACTCTCTCCAGTAATCAACGTTATGATATCCACCATTGGTACTGATCTCTATAGACGTATTTGGATACTCATTTGCCAAGTGTTCTACAAATTGTAAACTGTCAGGGTGTATCATACTGTCTCCGAAGTTTCCATCGAATTGTACTTTAGTAAGATTAGGTAATACTTCTTTATTGAATACACTTTTAAAAGTTTCTAGTTTCATGTTTCCTGCTGTGCCAAATTTTAAATTTGGATTCAAGTTCACTCCATCGAGATTCCTACCACAATCAAGACACATGGCATTACAGTTGCTGGTAATTTCTACCATTACATCATCTATATCTGAAGTTTTCAACATTAGGTTACTTCTCCTTACTTGGATCTTTCTCGTAACCTCTTTCGTCATCTACTTGAGTTTCAACAAATTTTCCTGGTTCTACTTCTTTGTAGTATCTATAGATCCTTATATCTTTTTCACCAACTATTTTGTTTTCACTGTTGTCATCATAGTTTTCACTTGCTACGATATCATTTACTTTGAATAATTTTGTTTCATCGACTCTCATAGCAGAGCCAGGACCAAAACCCGATCCACCTTGTGGTGGAGTGAGTCCGTGTGTTTTTGATACGTCACTGTATTCACCAGTGACGAGATTCTGTTCATTCCTACGCATCTTTTCAAATATACCTGTGCCTAACTCTGTGTGACACATCTGTTTACATTTAGATGGTTGTAAAGATCCATTCGGGTCATCTGATCTTGACCAATCTTCTTCAAGCAAGTGACTGTACCAAGGACTTTCTAAAATTGTTTTCACTGGGCTTGGATCATTTGGATCTTGTGCATACAAACTGTTGAAGTCCATAGGTACACCGTTCTCAGGTCCATGATGAACCATGCTTGGGATTGGCCAATATTGTTTGTATGGATTTTTATCTTCTTCATAATACTCTATACCACCTAACCAGTTGCAAGGCCATACTTTACCATCGAAGCTCACATAGATTCTTGGCTCTGTTCTGTTCTGACAAATAATCTTATGTTTCTTTGAAAAGTGATCTTTACCTTTAACACCTTTGACTCCGTCAGCTCTCATTTCGGCTAACATCTCTCTGTCAGGGTGTCTATTTTTTCTTTCAGTATCTATGTTGATAGAGTGTTCGCCTAGACCACCCATTTTCTTAACCATTTTATGAGTTGTTTGTATTTTATCATCAGTTTGTTTAACTCTGCCTGACCTTGTGTCAAGTAAACCGTCGGTTTCTTTTTTTACTCTTTCTTCTTTTTCTTTAAGCATTTGTATCTCGGCATCTTCGGCTAGTTGCTCTGCATGACGTTTACCTAAACGTATCGGTAAAAATCTAAAACTCATTTTCTCAATAAATTCACTGAAGCCAAGTTCCTTGGCCATGTCTTTTGCTTTTTGTAACTGATGTGAATTATGATTGAACGTAATGAACTGCCATCTTGCTCTACCACCTGCATTGATAAACGCTTCAGTGTTGGCCATTAGTTTATCCCACTTGGCACCGATACGATACAAGTGATTAGTATCTTCTAGACCATCGATACTGAATGTTACCCTACCACCATAATAATTCTTGATATTTCCTCTGGAACCACCTTTACCATTAATGATTTCTGCGGCTTCTTTCCAGAACGCTGGATCTCTTGAACTACCATTTGAACTAAATGAAACATTCTTTGTTCCATTGTCTCTGAACCATCTAAGAATATCTAAAGCATCCGGGTGTGCGGCAGGTTCACCGTAATTACCACAACTTAAAAACCAATGCAACTGTTTACAGAATTCAGGCGGAAAAAATCTTTTGATATCTTCTAGAGACATAATTCTCTTACCTGAGGCTTCAATTTTTGGATTATAAGTTCTACCACAGCCTCCACAATACAAGAAACAAGTGTTATTGAATTCTAGTTCTAATCTATCAACACGACCGTACTCAAACATTGTACGACCTTCATTATCTCTCCATAGATCTGGTTTATCAGGTGATCGTGATCCTTTATCAGGCACCCAACCATATAAATCACTTTTTGGCATTATAGACCTTCCTTCTTAATATATGTACTTATTTGAGGATAAAGTTGCTCAAAATCTTGCTTCCTATAATTATCTTGTATTCTCATCATCTTAATAAACTGCGGAAATTGATCACTAAAATCATCCGCCCACATAAATTCTAACATACTATCCATTCGATTTTTAAACTTCTCATACAAATGATCTCTATTACCATCCCATGGTTGTCTACCATTCCAATCTGCTTTGTAGTTTGTGTTAGAAAACTCAAAATCCTGTGGAAGACTTTCTATCCATGGTATAAAATATTCTTTGTCGAATTTTTCAAACTCTTGCTGAACGTATTGTTTTAATTCATGTGGTAACGCTTTTACATTTAAGTATGTTGGTGAAGATAATGAATGCATTGAAAAGAAAACACTGTTTGCCATACGATTGAATTTTACAAACTTGTTTTCAATCTGCCACTTCACTAAATCTAATATCTGTGTTGCATTTAATATCTGCCAAGTTGAAGTACAAAAGAAATTTACATTAGGATTAGTATTTCGATCTAACCATTTTACATTCTCATCTACCTTGCTCCATTTACTTGGATATCTAATATAATTGTTGTGTTCACCAACTGCGTCTATACTGCCACCTAATGTAACTAATTTAAAATGATGCCATAGCTCAATAGCTCTACGAGGTATATTTGTTAAGTTAATGTTGTATTCTAATTCAATATCTTTTGCCCAATCGTTATCTATAAACTTCTGCAATAAGTCATACATATTTTCAACCAATGTAGGTTCTCCCCCACTTAAATATATCTTTCTTAAGTTCTTAGAATTATCAAACATTTGATCATAAAACTTACTGTCTTCATACCAACTGTAAATATCATTCTTAAGTTTTACTTTATTTTTCTCTTTAGTCATTTCTACATGAGTAAAGTCTGATTTAAATCCTTTAAACATTGTATCAAACCATTCATCATACCATTGTGTGCTTTCACTAGGGTGACACATCTTGCATCTTAAATTACAAAGATTACCTAATCTGATATCATACTCAAGTACATCACTTTCATGCAACATTAGTTGACCATCTTCATGGCAGTGACTTACTGCTTTCCAATAATCATAATTGTATTTGTCATAGTACTCGATAATTGCATTTCTCCTTCTGCTCGGAACATCTGCTTTATCTTCTCTATTACATCTTACACACATCTCATGCTGTACTCCACCTAGCATTGACTTACGTACATCTTTTAATAAAGGAGAATTTCTCACGTCATCTATGTTATGAGTATCTGCTCTCATTATTGTTCCAGATTCATCACGTAATATACCTTTGGTCTTTTTGCAACTTCTGGCTTGTATACAAGATCTGTATTCTCCAGAATTATGTACACTAATCTGACCCCATGGCACTGGGCACCAAGAACTGTTAAGTTCTTTTATATGTTTGTGATATAGTTCTTTAGCGTCTGGTTTTATCATAATCTAATAATACGTTCTTCCAATTTGTTTGTCTAATAGAATCCATGTTATCAAGATACTGTAAAGTTCTTGGCCACATATGACTATTGTCTTTGCTGTTCATAAAATCTAGCAAAGCATGAAACTTCTTATATTTGTCTACTACATCTTGACCTAAATAGTCAAAAAGTTCTAAATACTTTTGGTTCACTATCCTTTTTATTTCTTTTGGCAAAACCGTCACATTTAATATATCTGGACTATGTAAAAAGTGTATACCGATCAGCCCTCTGTTTGTAGGGTACTTGTTTATCTTGTTGTAATTTTTATCCAACTTCCATTTCACAATATCAGGAATATGCATGATATTCAATACAGATGCCGTGGTATCTATCGTTACTTCAACGTTGTCCGGAGTGTTATCCCACCAATCCAATTTTTTCTCCATTTCTGCCCAATTACTAGGGTACCTAATCAAGTCATGATAAGCACCTATACCGTCTACAGAAAGGTGGATTAAAGCGTGTTTAAAGCGTTTATACAGCTCTAAATGCCTCTCCGTAGTAGTTAGGCCGTTCGTATTAAAACGGAGCTTTATACGTTCGCTGTGTCCGGATTTGACGCACATTTCTAAGAAGGATTCGAACTCTGAATTTATAGTTGGCTCACCACCAATTATATAGAAACTTTCTGTGCTGTCCAACTTATCCTGTATATCTTTCCAGAACACAGAATCATGTCTATACCAGTTCAAACGCCCTTCTTCTTTTTTCCAATTAAGCGTATTTTTAGTTTCTTGATCTAAATCAGATTTCATCAGCTTGTTATAATCTGGTATCCACTTTGAACTGTCTCCTGGATTACACATCAAACAAGCCAAGTCACACTTGTTACCAAGTTTCATATCCACATACTTGATATCAAAAGGTGCTGTACCATCTGGCTCTACTCTTGCAAGTACATCTTCGAACGATATCTTGTTTGACCACTCTTCATTTTCCCATTGCCTTTTTGATCTGTATCCTGATGCTTCTTCTTTGAAACAAGCCCTGCACTCAATAGGAGCCTTGCCTTGCATAAACTTCTTACGAATATTTTTATAGTACTCAGTATTCCAGTACTCTGATGGTCTGTCTTTATCAACATATACAAATTCTCCTGTGTTTTTTCTGTTGTGTCCCATACTTCTATAATCTTCCGCACTACCACTGTTGGCATGACAGCACAACTGCATGGCTCCGTTAGTCCTCGTACTCAAATGAATAAAAGGTAATATGCAAAAATTATTTGACTTCATAATTCATTAATTCTTCAAAAGCAGGATGTAAAGATGTTATATCAGTTTTCTTATATTGATCCATTGCTTTAAATCTTTTTTGATATGCAACAAGATCTCTTTCTGTAAATTGTGAATTTTGTACATAACTTAAAAGTTGTTTCAAATTATGAGTCTGATCATCTTTACCTTTAAATTGCTCTAGGAGAAATTCTATATCTTTTACGATTGGATCTTTCATCTTATCAGGTAAGGCTGATAATTGAGTACCAATTGGAAACGTACAATTTAAAAAATTAATTTTACCTGATATAATATTTTTACCAGTTTCGTAATAAAGCTCAAACAATTCAGGTATCCAATCCTTCATTGTAAAAGCATTTGCTAATTGAAAAACTACATTCGTACTGAATCCATATTTTTCTTTTTTGTTTTCATATCTCTTGAAATAATCTATTATGTTTTCTTTAACCTTGTACCAATGAGCAGGTCGTCTAATATACTCATAAGTAGGTCCTGTCCCGTCTAGACTAGCATTGACTTTTATAGACTTAAAACTATCAATCAACTCGTAAGTACTATTGATATTAGTAAAGTTTGTTGTCATTTTTAAATCAATATTTTTATCGTAACCGTTTTCAATACAGTACCTAAAAACATCATGCACACGTGAGTTTATCGTTGGTTCACCGCCTAAAACTTTTAACTGTATCGTATTTTTGTTTATTACTGCATTGTCCATTATTAAGTCATGCTCGACATTTCTTGTTTCCGATATTGTTTCTTCTTTTTTTGGAAACAAATCAGGAAACTGTTTCCAAAGTTTTTCAACTAGATTACTATTACTAGGAGAACACATAGTACACATGAGATTACAAAGATTATCTGGTCTATAATCTACATATAAAGGTTTCTCTATTTCATTTCCTTTGTCTATACTCACGCTCTTAATAGCCTTTGAAAATTTTCTAAAATCATATCTATCACTTCTATGGCCTGCCGATTCTTTATTTTCACAGTACGAACAAGCTGATGGCCATTTTCCATTAAGAAAATCTTTTCTCATGTTTTTCGAATGATCACTGACCCACCAATCGGATAAAGTTTCACCTGTTTGTATTTTCTGTCTTTCTTCTTGAACACAACAAAAAGAAGCTATTTTCTGCGATGCTTTGTAATAAACTGATGTAAAAGGTGCTAAACAAAAAATTGGATCATCTGCTACTGTTTTACCTTGTTTAATATTATTTGTTACAGATGACAACATACGAGAACCTTTATCTTTTAAGGCTTGTCTTATTCCTACTTTACTGTATAAATTGTTAACTAGATAACTTTCATATTCTGCGTGATGTTTAGGTAATAAACCTATATGTATACAGTTTGTGGTGTGTATTCCATTTATGTGACAAACATAATCTCTTATGTTTTCATATTTGTCGAACAAATAATCTGGTCCAAATTTTTCCATCTGCCATATACCTATTTGAGCCGATGCTAATGGTAGATGATTATAGTTATTTTGTTGCCTTATAGGTGATCCGTCATCATCATAGTTTGAATATCGAATACCTGATCTTACATTTCCTAAACCTATACCTTTTGATAAACTAAATGAAACTTCTGTAATCGCAGGGTGGTAGACATCTATAGGAATATTTTCACAAGTTCCAAACCAAGCACAATCTAACAATAAAGGAATATTCTTTTGTTGACATACTTCAAATATATCACCCATGTGTTTGTGAACATCACCATTACCACAGAAAGGTAAACTTAATATTATCCAGTCATTATCATTAATTTCTAGTAAATTTCCATTTTCGTCATCTAACCATTTAAAATTCTTGTTTACTCTCTTATGATAAGCATACTCTCCTCTAAATATTCTCAACTGTCTATCTTTATATCTAAAATATGCTTCATCAAACGACTGTGTTGTTCCATGAATTAAGTCTCTATGTTTAAATCTTTCTAAGCCTTTTACTGTATTACGTTTAGTACTCAATATCCAATTATGAATTTTTGTGAGATATTCTTCCTTGACTTCAAAATATCCTGATTTTCCTAGCCATTCCTGCCATGGTGCTGACTTGAGATGTTTTTGAAACTCGTAGTCATAGACCGATGCGTGTGAAGTATTTGAAAATAATTTCTTATCAAGCATATTTCTTAAATATTCCTTCTAACCACTTTGACGTTCGTGGACCAACAAAATCATTGAATCGCTGGTTCCTTACTCTGTCCTTGGCTTTGACGCTGTTGTAAATTAATCTTTCAGTGCTTTCATCAACTATAATATTTCCTGCTTTTTTATCTTTTATCAAACTTTCTAGATATCTAGTCAAGGTTACAGTATTTGGCGTTTCAATAATTCTTTCATGAGCATATTCTAAAATATCTACAGGAACATTACGTAAAGAATTGTAACTGGTCAAAGGTTGTAAAAAAGTGTTACAATAAAAATCAACATCAGATTCATTAAATTCACTTACCCAGTTTTGAAGTTTGTGTAAAGTCTCAATATTATACATCTGTGCTAATGGGCAAATAGTAAGTCTTCCTAAATTATTTTGTTCATTACTAGCTTCTATAACTTCATCAACTCTCTGAGTAAATTTTCTCCAGTTGAAAGGATAACGTATGTAATCATAAACTTTGCCATATCCGTCGCAACTGACATTGAAAGAAACTTTTTTAAAAGTTCTAATACCTTCCATAAATTTCTTTGTAAACTTGGTTCCATTTGTTGTGATATACAGCTCAATATTTTTCGCATAACCTTTATCAACACAAACTTTAAAAAGTTCAAGTACTTGGTGCTGTACCATAGGTTCTCCACCTGTCACTTTTAATATTCTAAGACTAGGTAATATATCGTCGATTATTTCTCTGACCACACGTTCAGGCATTGACTTTATTCCTTTTTCATCCATGACAGCTTCATGTCTAGGACTACGATGCCATTCAATTGGTAATTCTAAACTTTTGTCATTTTCAATTGCCACAATATCTTCTAGTAGTTTACTTGAATTGGTGTAGTCACACATCCTACATTTCAAGTTACACTCGTTACCAATCTTAAGATCTAAATATTTTATTTTTAGTTCTTTATCTTTTTTTCTAGTTAATTTGTCTGTGACTCTCTGTTCTTTCAGAATATGATGAAACTTGGTGCCTTCTGTTGTATCATTGTAACGTATTCTCATACTCGTTCCTGAAACATCTTCAGATTTCCAGCAAATAGAACACATAGGATCTCTAACTCCATTTGAGAGATTCTTTCTTAGCAAATCCATTCTAGAAGATTCAAACCAAGTTTTGTGTGTAAACCCTTTGTCATTATAAAGATTTGATTGTGTAGAGTTTTCCGAAACAATACTATTACAACAAGGCTTCCAGTGTCCACTTACAGATGCGTGTGAATGTACGAAAGGTAATATACAATATGTTTTAGATTGTTCCGCCATCGCCTAATTCCTTAACTAACTTCTCATCAATTGTTTCACCTTGTTCGGTGGCAACTGCACTATCCATAGATTCGTCAAGTAGATCAGCCATGTCGGGAAACACAGTCTTAAAATCAAGTCCTCTGTGTTTATCTACACTATTAATATACTCTCTGAACTCCGGCATACGTCTCGACCAGTCTTCACTCATCATGAACTTAACCATCCCCTGCAATCTTTTAATACCGTAACTTGCTTTCATAAAAGATTCTTTATCAGGTGCTCCAGACAGTTTCCAATTTTCTTCTAACCAAGGATAGAAATTTTCATATTTTTCTTTTACCTTGTTCTTAAACCATTGTGGTAAAGACTTCACATTCAATTGTGGTGGCCAATAAACAAAATGATAGTTTATCATTCCAGCACCAAATGGCCAACAATTAATCTTTTTAAAATTTTGTTGTAATTTCCATTTGATAAAGTCAGGAACGTAATATATGTTCAGTGCCTGAACGGCACAGGCAACAGTCACTTCTACTTTGTCTTCCGTGTTATCTAGCAAATGAAACTGCTTGACAGTATGATCCCACTTACTCGGAAAACGTATGTAATCATTCATTTCGTGTATACTGTCGACGCTGTAATGAAATCTTACTCTCTTGAACTTGCTCCATAGTTCAAATAATCTATCAGGCATTTCTACAGCATTTGAATTGTACCTCAACTCAATTTTATGTGCATAACCTCTTTTTACCACTTCTTCTAATAGTGTATAATGTTCTTCTATAATTGTTGACTCACCACCTGCAAAATATAACTGATACATATGAGGAATCTGTTCATAAAGTTGATCCCAAAACTTAGGATTATCTTTGTGCCAATTATAACCTGCTCCATGTAGTTTACCTTTGTTATCCCAGCTCATACTATCTTTCAATGTTTTATTCTGTATTTGTGGATATATGGCATTCCAATCCTTGACCCATAAAGATGAATCATGTGGTGAACACATAACACAGGCTAGATTACATTTTGATCCCATACGTAAATCAAGATATCTAATTTTTGGAGGTATAGTTCCGTCTTCTTTCGTTTCACCAATTATCTCATCGATAGAATAACGATTCAACCAATAATCAGTTTCCCACATTCTCTTTGAGTTATGTCCTGCGGACTCTTCCTTGTAACACTTTAGACAGCTTGGTGGTTTCTCTCCTGCCAACATCTGCTTACGGACATTCTTCATGTAGTCATTGTTCCATGCTGTCATTAGATCTGAATTATTTAAATTTGCCGGAATGCCATCTGCTGTTCTCAGTACTCCTACCTGACCTCCATGCTCTTTATCGTTTGTAGGACCAACGCTTGATGCGTTTGCTGTACAGCATACCCGCATATTTCCATCAGGCCTTGTGGACAAATGCATCCACGGTAAAGCACAAAAAGTTGATGATGGTAATTTTTTCGTCATTTTACTATACTTACCTTATTTGAATTGCTCTGCAAAAGGATCAAACTCTTCGCCACACTTCATTGCACACACTTTTAACTTGCCATTGTCGCAACCTTGTATGTTCCAACTATCTGCTATCTTATCAAATATACCTGTTTTAAAAACTTGTTCTAAACCTTTTTTCGCATCTAAAGATTCCTTACCGCCAACCATATCTATGTAACTCCATATCTGTTCTATCTTAGGATCTTTATGCCACCATTTATACATTCTACCTGCTGTCCAACAACAAGGTAATGCAAGTCCTTCAGCTGAAATATATAAACTATTTTCTTTGGCTACTTTGCACAATACTTTCACTTGATCATAATACTTGTCCATTGTTCCATACTTCTCTAAAAGCATTCCTTGTTTACTCAATGCTTTGTTTTGATATTTTTGATCAGGCTTTTTTAGTTCTTGTGTTTCTTTACCTTTTCTGTTTACTGCTTGATGTGATTGTTTAGCTTGACTTGTAGTCGTAATGAATCTACCTGTTTTCTTAGATTGAAACTTATACACACCAATCAACTTTGCATATTGTTCGGCTTCTTCGACTTGATGTTGATTGTGTTCAAATATAAGATAATCCCACCTAGCTTTTCCACCTCCATTTATATAGGCTCTCATTGATTGATCAACAATATCCCAATTTACATTTTGTCTATACAAATGATTAGTATCTTTTAATCCATCAACACTAAAAGTCACGTCACCATTATTACCTATTACTTTTGCTAGACTGTCCCACCACTCAGGCTTCTTGGCACCACCATTCGTATGCATATTCAACCATACATCCGGATTGTGTTGTCTGAAATATTCAAATACCTCTAAAGTGTCTTCGGCTATAACCGGATCTCCGAGATTACCACACATATACATCTTTTTTAGTTGCTTTATAAAAGAGGGAGAAAATATATCTTTACAATCCTGTAAAGACAGCTCATCTAAACTTATATGTGGATTAAGAGCACCGCCGTTTTGATTCCTGTCACACATAGGACAAGCGGCTTGACACTTCTGAGTAATCTCCAGATGTATAGTTCTGATATCATCGATGTTATACATTACTTTATCCCAATTCTCATGTATCTTGAATATTTTTCTAAGAACAACTCTCCTTGGTATAAAGTTTTTGTCATTGGTGTTTGTTTTGAAAAATCTTCTAAAGTCTTTGAACAATTCACGTGTTCAGGAAGATCGAAATAATTGTTAGTTTGTAAAATTAAAATTTTTCCTTTGGGTATTTTATCATACCACTTATCAAAGTTCTCGATATGTTCACAACTAGTATTAATTACAGTATCAGGACTATCAGTTAATTCACAATCCGTTCCATTCGATCTCTTTACATGATAAACGTGTGTGTCATAATTTATTTCATTTATATCTTGTGTAGAAGATTTAAACTTCCAATCTTTCATTACCCAAGGCTTATTAAATGTTTCGGCTATCTTCCAACAACTCTCATCTATATCAAAACTTCTTATCTTGTTAATCTTGAAATCATTTTCAAATAACATTGTTGCTAGTGTGCCATACCATCCTGCACAAAGAAAAATAGTTCCAAAATTTAAATCTAATTTACTTAATTCTTGTATAATCCAAGATTTACTTAACAACTGTCCTCTAGCAAAACAATCATCAGCTATTTCAATTTCATTAACATAAAAATCTTTGAATGCTTTTACAAATTGTGTTTGTGCATATTGATCAAGTACCGGCCAGGCACCCCATATATGATCATCCATTACAAAACGCAATAGATTTTCCTTATTACTGTTATCAATTATACGAACTATACTGGATACATCTTTATCAATGTATGCTCTTCTAAGATCACTCAGAGCAGTATTGTTAGGGTAAAGTGTTTCAAATCTATCTAATAAGATCGCAATATTCATCAAACTGTTCTTTCAACCAATTAAAGTCGTTAATAAAGTCTAGTTTAGCAGGATTTTCTCTATATTTCAAGCCATAATCTCTGCCTGCTATTGCTCCTTGGACTGCGTACTTTCCATATGGACGATCTTCGCCCTTTGTACACCATATATTTAGTCGTTCATCTGTCTCATGGTCCTTCTGCTTTTCTATAATTTTACTGCTTAATTTAACGCATTCTCTAAAAGCACTCTTCCATGCTGTAAATGGATCTGTGTTTATTCTTGTAGTATTACTGACCAAAGGCATAGGTTTAAACTTTTCCGCACCACCTACACTTGTAGTAAAATCAATATGCCAATCATTCGCATCACGCAAAGGCCTTGTTGGAAATAACTTTACTCCACCATAACCGTATATGAGATCATTGACTGGATTACGACATCTCCAAACGTGTATCTTATCGGTATCCCACTGACTAGGCTTGTAACTGAAATCAAAATTTGATTCTAGATCAGCATCAGCATCGATCACAAAAAACATTTCAGTATATGCCTGTTCGGCACATTTCTTGTGAGCATTAAATATACCTTTCACACCTTTTACTCTTTTCGACCATGGAAACTTTTCTTTTAGAGTTTTAAAAGTTTCGTCTGCGAAAGATTCTTTATAACTTAAATGGAAAATATCATATGACATTAAGAACGTGTCTCTTCAATCCTATCTATCAACCCAAACTTCAATGCTTGATCTGGATTCATATAATTGTCACGTTCCATAGCATCTTCTACGGTCTTTAAATCTTTGCCACAGTGTTTTACATACAACTCATTTAGTCTTCTCTTTGTATCTAAAATATCCTTTGCATGAATTTCTATGTCTGTTGCTTGACCTTGAAAACCTGCAGATGGTTGGTGTATCATAATTTTACTGTTAGGTAAACTTATTCTTTTACCTGCCGTACCCGCCATTAATAATAATGATCCTGCACTTGCTGACAATCCAATACTCACTGTTGAAATATCTGGTTTGATATATTGCATTGTATCATACATTGCCAATCCTGCCGTTACCGATCCTCCTGGAGAATTGATATACATAAAGATATCTTTTTTAGTATCTTCTGATTCTAAAAATAATAGCTGAGCACATACTACACTAGCTACTGCATCATTAATTGGACCTGTTACAAATATAATTCTTTCTTTTAATAATCTACTGTAGATATCATAACTTCTCTCACCTCTGGAAGATTGATCAACTACTATTGGTATCAAACTACTCATTTTTTCTTCAGACATCAAATTTCACTCCTTGTGCTAACGGAAGATCATCACCATAGTTAATTGTTACAGTGGATCTCTTCATATATTGTTTCCATGCGTCGGAGCCTGATTCTCTACCTCCGCCTGTTGCTTTTTCGCCACCAAATGCTCCACCTATTTCTGCTCCAGAAGGACCAATGTTGACATTTACTATTCCGCAGTCTGATCCATTTGCACCTACAAATCTTTCTGCTTCTTTAAGATTGTCTGTGAATATACAACTGCTTAAACCTTGCGGAACATCATTTTGTATGTTTATCGCCTCATCTAAATCATCATAACCAATCACATAAAGTATTGGTGCAAACGTTTCCGTCTTTGTAATATCGTCATTGTGCTTTAGTTCAACAATACTTGGTTCTGCATAAGTCTCTGATATTCTTTCACCACCGTGTACTGTATGACCATTTGCTTTACAAGTTTCTAAAACATCTTGCATCTTATCTACTGACTCTTTAGATATCATAGGACCTAGTAAAACTTCTGAGTCAAAAGGATCACCATAGTTTATTGTTTTGTATGCTTTGGCAAGTTTCTCTACTAAATCATCTTTTATACTGTTATGAACAATTAGTCTTCTTAATGTAGTACATCTTTGTCCTGCTGTACCTACAGCACTAAACAAAATACTTTTCAGTGCTAATTTTAGATTTGCTTCTGGTGTAACTATCATAGCATTGTTACCACCAAGTTCCATAATTAACTTTCCAAATCTTTTTGTAACAATAGGACCAAGTTTCTCTCCCATTGCACTACTACCTGTCAAGCTAACTACTCTAACATCTTTATGAGTGCAAAGAGCAACTGCTTGTGAATTAGATCCTAGATATAATCTAAGAACATCTTTTGCCCATGATAAGTTATTTTGTTCGCAAGTATTATCCCATATCTGTTTTAACATCATAGATATAAAAGGTGTCTTAGGTGAAGGCTTCCAGACTGTTACGTTTCCACCTACACCTGCTATTGCAAAGTTCCAACTCCATACTGCCGCTGGAAAATTAAATGCTGAAACAACTCCTACTACACCATACGGATTCCAAATTTCTTGCATACGATGATCTTCTCTTTCGCTCGGCATTGTCAACCCATATAACTGTCTAGACAACCCAACTGCAAAATCACATATGTCAATTACTTCTTGTATCTCTCCCATGCTCTCTTGAAACACTTTACCATTCTCTAAAGTTATCATTGCAGATAAATCTTCTTTTGCTTCTCTAACTGCATTGCCAAACTGACGCATCATTTCACCTCTTTTAGGTGCTGGATAAACTTTCCATTTTGCGAAAGCCTCTTTGGCCAAATCTACGTGTTGTTGTAAAGTGTCGTTGTACTCTTCTGAGAAATGTCCGAGAACTTCTCCGTTCATTGGAGTGCAAACCGCCGTGCCACTCTGTGAACAATTAAGTTTGTATTTGTTTGCTAAGGTATTAAACCGTACTGTGTAGTCTTTAAGTTCCATATTTGTTTCAAATTTATTTTTGTTCATACTTAAATTATACAATATTTTGTTTATAAATCCAAGATTAATCTTGCCTCTTCACTCATCATTTCTGGTCCAAAAGGTGGATCAAAAGTTGTAACAATCATGCACTTATCTACTCCATCAACTGACTCTGTAGCTTCTTGTATGTCTTCAATGATTTGATCAGCGGCTGGACAAAAAGCAGAAGTAAGTGTATGGGTCACTGTTACTTGAGGTAGTTCTTTTAAATCAATGTCATATATCAATCCAAGATCGTATATGTTTATAGATATTTCAGGATCAAAAACTTGTTTTAAATTTTTAACTATATCCTCTTTTATATCCATTGCTTCTCTCACTTCTTCTCCTCCTGGATTCCAAGATTTGTAGTTCTTTATTTCATCCATGGAAACACCGCTTTAATCTTACCTTGATCTTTCCATTCCAAATATTCGTGTATAGATTTTGGCATAGGTTGTTCTTTTTCAAGTATGCTGTTTACAGGAACTATCACAAGAAAATACAAGAACCAATATGCCGTTCCTATTCTACCTAACAATACATAAAGACCTTCTGCTGGCATGGCTCCGACCCAAGTTAACATAAAAAAGTTTAACACGAAAATAATAAACCATTGTCTATGTAACGGTCTGAATATACAACTTCTTATTTTACTTCTGTCTAGCCAAGGTAACAAACCTAATATTGCTATGGCACTTACCATCGCTATAACACCACCTAGTTTATCCGGTATCGCTCTCAATATTGCATAGAAAGGTAAGAAATACCATTCAGGTACAATGTGTGCTGGTGTCACCATTGGATTGGCTGGAATATAGTTATCTGGGTGTCCTAAAATATTTGGCATGAAAAATACAAATGCCGCAAATATTGTAAAAAACACAATCATAGAAAACAGATCTTTTGCTGTTGTGTATGGGTGAAATGAAACTGTATCTCTAGTGTCTTTCGGTTCGATACCTGATGGATTATTCGAACCTACTATGTGTAATGCAATGACGTGAAGTATCACTATACCTAAAATAGCAAATGCAATTACCCAGTGTAGTACATAGAATCTATTAATGGTAGGATCATCTACTGCATATCCTCCCCATAACCATTGTACTATTGGTTCTCCCACTAGCGGTATTGCACTGAACAAGTTTGTTATAACAGTCGCACCCCATAAGCTCATTTGTCCCCATGGTAAAGTGTATCCTAAAAATGCAGTTGCAGTCATCAAGAAAAATATTATAATTCCTATAAGCCACATGACTTGCCTTGGATCTTTGTATGAACCAAAATACATGGCCCTGAATATATGTAGATATACTGCTATAAAAAAGAACGAAGCAAGATTCATATGCAGGTACCTCAGCAACCAACCAGAGTTAACATCTCTCATGATGTGTTCAACACTAATAAAGGCATCATCGGCTGATGGTTTGTAATGCATACCTAAGGTAAGTCCTGTAATGATTAGTCCTAAAAGACAAAACATCAGTATACCACCAAAACTCCAGAAGTAATTTAAACTCCTTGGAACTTGGAAATCAAGGTATTCATATTTGAACATACGGAATATAGGTAGTCTATCATCTATCCAACCTAACACTCCTTTGAATGGCGAGCCACCCACTTTGTTTGTTTTAACTGGTTTATATTTTTGTTCTTCAGCCATTTACTACTTTCCTTAAATGTGATTTGGGAACATCAATGTTCCTTTTATCACAAACTGTTTCAATTACGCATATGTCACACCGCGGTGATTTACTTTTGCAAACTTTTTTTGCATGAGTTATTAATTGCATATGTGCGGCGTATTTGTACTTATCAGGAGTAGTTTCATTTACTGTAACACTAGACTTTCCTTCATCTAAACTATCTGTCCAGCCTAATCTCCATAACAATCTAAATACGTGTGTATCAACTGCAATGTAAGGCTTATTGAACACAAACCTTAATACTATGTCGCTAGACTTCTTACCTACTCCTGGTAACTTCATTAATTCTTTTTGTGTGTCTGGAACTATACCATCATATTGCTCTAACAACATTTTGCTAGTGGCAAGTATATTTTTACTCTTTGCATTGTACAAACCTGCGGGTTTGATTGCTTCAATAATCTGTTGTTGTGTCAACTTCAACATTTCTTCTGGTGTTCTAGCTAGAGAAAATAATTGATCACAAGCAACGGCTGTCCTGGAATCTTGACTTTGTGCTGATAGCATCACGCCTACAAGACTCATGTATGCTTTGTTGTGTATTTTAGCGTCGGGCTTTCTGTCTGAATATTTTGGCCAATAGTCACTTAACTTTTGGTATATGTATTTTATATCTTTTTCAGTTTTCATCTAAACAGGCTCGACACGATTTACTTCTGGTATATAGTGCCTTAGCATATTTTCGATTCCCATCTTTAAGGTTGCTGTGCTAGATGGACAACCACTACAAGCACCGTGCATTTCAAGATAAACAACTCCTTCTTTGAAGCTGTGGAATATTATATCTCCACCATCTTGGGCCACTGCTGGCCTTACTCTTTGATCTAATAAATGCACTATTTGTTTTTCTACTTTACTGACACCTGCGTCAGAATTAATATCATCACAGGCTGGTTTAATTTCTTCTACTACGTAAGGGCCTGCACCATAATACTCTATTGTTTGTGTCACATCATCTTTGATAGAATCCCAATCTACTGTTTGTGATTTTCCTACAGTAATAAAATCTGATCCAAAAAACACATCTTCAACTCCTTCAATCTTGAATAATGCATATGCCACTGGAGCATCTGCTTCGGGATTGTTCACTGGATCTTTCTTGTAAAAAAGTGGAGACTTACTTCCTCTAACTTCTTTGTTAACAAGAAATTTTAACGCATTAGGATTAGGTGTTGGTTCAGTACGCATCATTATTGTTGTCCTTTATTCTGCTTCAACAGTCACTTGCAAAGGATGTCCGGCCGCCCTTGCTACACTTGTACACTCTATTGCTTTCTGTTCTGCAATCTCATGTGAGTAAGTTCCGACTATACCTCTACCTTTGTCATGTATTAATTTTGTTAATTCTTGAGCAGTATCATTATCATGATAAAATATTTCAACTAATAGTTTTGCAACGAAGTCCATAGGTGTGAAGTCATCATTAATGAATACTACGTGATACTTTCCAGGCTCTGCTATCTGGTCTTTTGATTTTACCGTCTGTGCAGATCCAGGTGATGATTTAGGCTTATTATCTTCATTACTCATTTTTTTATCTGTATATTTGCTCATTTATTTTGTTCTCGTTACAACATCTGGTAAAACATAGTACAACTTTTCTTTCTTTTCAGATTCATTTGAATCGTTTTGTTCTTTTTTCTTTCCTTTTGTTGTCGTAAACTGTACAGGAAAGGGTCTACCATCAGCCATTTGTTTTATCTTTTGTAATTGTTCTTCCACGTTTTCATCATAGTATATACTAATATTGCGTGGTTGTCTATCATTAATTATTCTATCTATCCAAGATTTCTCTTTGTTTCTCTTTATCAACCAAAGATTAATTCTTTTCCTATCATCAGACACATGGTAATCCAACATATAAAACTTGCCTGTTGGAAATTCAGTCTGCTTTGGCCATCCATATATTGATTCTAAAGAATAGTATAAACATATCACAGTCAGTACGGCAATCGATGACGTAAATATTTTTGTGAAAAGTTGTAATCTTCTATTGAAATTGACTCCAAGTATCAAAGCACAAACCAATATAGAGATTGCTAAAATTATTGCTGTATGTCCAAGTATCATTATGGAGTATGTCCTTCGTTAGATTTAATTACTATTGGGTAGTTCAATTTATTGGTTTTGGTTACATTACCTTTTTCATCCACATAAAATCTTAAAAAGGTCACTTCTAATCCTGGTGCCGATATAACTTCATCACCTGTGTAAATTAAAACATATGGATTTAACTTTTCTATCTTTATAGAAACTTTTATTGAATCACTTGGAACGTATTGCTCTCCTTTTTTACCAATCTTAGTATTACTCTTCGAGAACCAGTGTGCATTGACTATATACTCTCCCGGAAGAATACCTCTTATTGTTACGTGTTCTTCATTTAGAGTGTTTTCAAATGTTCCTGCTTCTGTAGTAACAGTATCATTGGACTTACCTAAATCATCTCGATCTAGGTTGGTCAACCCTGCATCTTTATTTCTGTAGTGAACTATATTCTTGGCAGGATCCATTACATAAAGATCAATATCATCATAACTTGTACTTGGCCAGCTCAATGTTATCATAAACTCAGCCTTGTACTCTATATCTCCTTTTTTTGTTATAGGATTAATTAAAAGGAATGATATGATAAAAAGCATTGCCAGACCAATTGTAATATTAAACAATAGGTCTATAAAAGCTATACTAGTCTTGTAACGGTCTCTTTTCATTGTTCTTGATCTTTAAATAATTTTCAAAGTGTATTTCTAATCTAAAAAATTGTATCTTTAAAAGTAAACTAGTTACCAAACCAATTAGTGTTGTGTACAAAGCAGTACTCATACCTAAACTCATATTCATTAAACTTTGTTGTACACTTGAAGTATCAGATATGTTTAGATCTGCGAAAGCACCATAAAGCATCAAGATGAATCCACTCACAGTTCCGATAAGTCCCATTGTTAAACAAACTTCACTCACAAACCAACCTGGTTCATATCTGCTCTTAATCGTTTCATCAACATCTTGATTATTCTTTTTAATTCTGGATAGCAACCATGCCTGCCTACCACAGTATATTGTCATGATTGTGAATAGTGAAAGTATGGCTACACTTATTTTAGTTTGATCTGCATTCCATATCTTTTCGAAAACATCTAGTTGCCATACTATGAATGTTGTTAATAGTAGTGAACAAAAGAACCACCACCACTCTAAAAATGTTCTGTCTTGGGAAAAACTGTGTTGCATAAAGTTATTTATTTCTTTTTATTATGGAATGAATACTGGGGGTTTCCCCCCAGTATTTGCAAAGGATTAACTACTTGACTTTGATAGTTCTAGCTTGTTTGCCTTCTGGAATAATTCTTTCCATAGACACTCTTAACAAACCATCTTTCAACTCAGCGCCTTTGACTTCTACGTCATCAGCTACTGTGAAAGCCTTAGAGAAATATCTTTTTGAAATTCCTCTGTGGATAACGCCATCTTTATCACTGTCTTTAGACTTGTCTTCAGTCTTTGACTTGATTGTTAGCATATTTTCAGCATACTCGACTTCGATGTCGTCTTTACTGAATCCTGCTAATGCAACTTCGATATCATAGGTATTCTTACCTGTCTTCACGATGTTGTATGGCGGGTAGTTCACAGTTGGTACTGAGAAGATGTCATCTTCAAACATTCTTTCGAAGTGATCGAAAACGTTATCAAACCCAACAGTTACGGGACGTAACTGGTTAAAAATAGATAGATGTTTATTAGTCATATTAACTCCTCCTTTTAAGCAAGTTTATGTTATAATGTAGATCCTATCTATAGCAATCTACATCAGTATTTATACAACTATTTCGTTGTATATGTATTATATAGTAATTCTTTTTAAAATTACGACCTATTCTGGATAAATTAATTTGACTTTTTTTCCAACTTCTGTGTTGGTTGGAATATCTCCATATTCTTTAACAAATACTTCCAAAACTTGTTTATAGAATATAGTGCTGTCATGATCCACTTTTTGATTTATGCTGGACAAAGACAAATTATCTGCATTTTGTAACACCTGAAGAGCTATGCTAGATTCTATCTGCAAAGTTCTTAAATCTAAATTATCTATTTTCATCAATTATCACCTTCTTGTTAGCATATGCTTCTTTCATAGAACAATTTTTCATACATCTTTGTTGATAGTTTTCATGATCCGCATACCATCTTTCTTTAATTGTTGTAAAAAATTTATTTGTTAGTATTTCATCGATAGTGTATTTCTTTAAACTGAGCTCGCCATAGTCAACATTTAATACACGATGTCTTTTTGAAGGAATAGTGTATTCAGCGTAAAGATAACAACAAGGCCATAATGTCATATCGGCGCCAATGTAAAGCTCAGGCTCATAGAAATGTTTACAAGAAATAGTTTCTGCTCTCTTTTTAAGATCATCTATTTCTTGTTTATTTGTTTCTTCTGTCTTTTCCCATTTTAAAGTAGAAAGATTATTTGGTGAATGAGAAAATTTTTTTGATTCTGTTACGAGTACTTCTTTTTCCATCTTTCGAGACTTATGTTTTTTACTATGTAGTATATTTCTACCACTTGTTCTTTTTACAAAATCTAATCCTATTTCCTTTGCAAGTTTTCTAGCTTTCTCATAATCATCTTCATTGTGAGAAAATGTAATGTAAACCCATTGTCCTTTACCTCCTGCTTCTCTGTAGGCTCTCATATTACGTTCTACTGTATTCCATTTTACATTTACCCTGTAAATATGATTGGTGTTTTCATAACCATCAACTGAAAAGCATACTACCATATTTTTTACTTTTGCTAAACGAGACCACCATTCCGAATTATTGTATCCTGCGTTTGTGCTTATCTCAATTTGTTTGGCTCCATTATTTCCTAGCCATTCACATATTTCTAAACACTCTGGATTTATTATAGGATCTCCAAGTACCCCACATAATTTAAATTTCTTGTCTTTTACTAGATCAATATCATGAAATATCTTCTTTATATCTTCTAGTGTTAAGTTATCATTACCACGTAAAGGCATTTTCAACTCAGTTCTCCCACATAAAGGACACTCTGCGTTGCAATCAGATGATATTTCTAATTCATATTTTTGTACATCTAGTGCTTTCATTTAATAAAGTTTTTCTCCAATCAGAGGTTTTAAACCAACTGTAGTTTTTGCAAACAATCTCTTTATGTCTACATCTTCTTTTGCTTTTGATAAACATAGACCGCAACCACAGTTTCTTTTGGAACAAACAATGACAGGCATCTCACCGGTATCTAGTTGTTTTTGCAATTTGTTTATGAGTTCATCAAATTTAGAAATAAGCCCTATATGTCCCCTGCTCGTGTTAAATGTTGCCTGACAAGTCTGATGATGAAATATTTTATCTGTGTGTTGCTCAATGTGTAGCCAATGCCAGTTTACCATACACTTCCAACCTCTGAATTCTGTATGTTTTACAAAAGTGGTGTTCTCAGATCTACGTGACTTGTCTTGCGAACAAAATATTCTACCACCGCAACAAGGTCTACCAAGGCCACTCACAGTATGTTTTTCCATTTTTTTAGAATTTTCAGTTGGTTTTTTCTCTATTGCATCTAAAGTTTTATCTGTAAATTTTATCAGATCTGGTTTTGTTTCATCTTTCTTACCTTTAACTAATTTCTTTTTATTTGTTAAAATTTTTTTTTCATTTAAGTTATTATCACCACGTGACACTTTTTTATCTTTAACTATTAATTTTGACCTACGAAAGAAATCTTTAAAGACTTGCATTTGACTTTCTGTGTATGTATGTGTGTATGGTGGAATAAGAGCTCCAGGTTCACCAATAATACGTGGTATGAAAAGTATTCTATCTTCTATAAATCTGTTTGCTAAATCCACACACTCATCAAAATAGTCCATGTGAAACATTAAATTACACTTAACTTTCGTCTTACGAGACAGCTGATATATTCTTTCAACTACACGTTTTTTAATTTTCGGGTCTGCTTCACAATGATAACTGATTGTACACCTTACTCCCATGTCTATCATTCTATCACAGTATTTTTCGCTGAATGTTCCATTGCTGGTTATACCTAATAAAACATCAGGATATTTAGAACTGACTTCTTCTAGAAAAGGTAATAATGCAGGATTGTTAGTTGGTTCTCCACCTGTCATACTGATTGTTAAAACTTGTTTATGTTTTACATATGCATTTAAGGTTTTAAAATATCTTACTATACCATCGAATGTATATCTTAACTCTTCTAATGACGGGTGTTTAGAAAAATTATCGTGTCTAGTAGGAGGACAATAACTACAGTCATAATTGCAACGAGGACTCATGTCCCAAGTTACTTGGAAAGATTCTTCTTTGTGATTGTCGATCACAATCAAAGGACTGTCGCTCACTGAGTCTTCTCCTATTTTACTTCTACTGTCGCGCCGGCTTCTTCTAGTTGTTTCTTTGCATTTTCTACTTCTTCAGATGATGCTTCTTCTAAAACTGTTTTGGGTATTGACTCTACGAACTGCTTGGACTCTAATAGTCCTAATCCTTTAATTGCTTTTATGGCTTTGATCACATTTATCTTCTTCTCGCCATGTCCTGTCAGTATCAGTGTTTTTTCTGCTTTGTCTTCCACTGGTGCTGATTCTGTTACCGGGGCTGATGCTAGATTGTTTGTGTCTATATCCCAAACTTCTTCTAACTTTTTAGTTAGTTCGCAGGCTTCCATTATCGTCAACTGTCCTAGTTTGTCTACCAATGCACTTATTTTGTCTGACATAGTTTTCCTTTATTGTACTTATCATGGCGGAGCATACGGGATTCGAACCCGTGGTCTTCGCCGTGACAGGGCGACGTGTTAACCGCTACACTAATGCTCCAAAAATTTTGATCATTGTTATGCTGATTCCATTCTATGTTTAATATCTTCATAAAATGCATCTATTAATATTTTAATTGCGTCGGGTTCTGGTATTCCACGACTTCGTAGATAAAACACTTGTTCTTGATCCAACGGACCTGTTGTTGCACCATGTGAACAAATTGTATCATCATTCTTGATATCTAATTCTGGTTTCGAAAATGCAAAAGAGTCATCATCTAATAATAAATTTTTATTCAACATATGACTTTCACATCCTGTTACATTTTTTGGAATGGTAATCTTTCCTTCAAAAGAACTTTCACAGTCTTTGTTTACAAATCTAAAATCTTGATCACACTTTGACTTCTTTCCTTTATGTGTTACTGTTGTAACAACTTTTGGATCTCTGCCTTCATTGTGAAATAAGCCATACATTTCACATGAAGCATTCTCTTCTAAATCGACGTTAATCTTTACATCAACTCCAGCACGATCATGAAAAAATAACCTAGCAACTGCATTTGGTTTCAAAGTGTAATTTAAAACCGTATCTTTTTCTAAATTTATAGTTTCTTTGTAGGTATCTTTTATTTCCATTATCCTACTGAACCTTCCATACTTACTTCTAATAATTTATTGGCCTCTACTGCAAACTCCATAGGAAGTTTTTGAAAAACTTCTTTACAGAATCCTGATACTAATAAGTTGGTTGCATCTTCTTCTGGTATACCTCTACATCTCATGTAAAATAATTGATCTTCATCTATTTTAGATGTTGTGGCTTCATGGTTACAAGTACTCTTTCTTGTCTTACTGTCAATGTAAGGAATAGTTATAGCAGAACATTCACTTCCCATCATTAATGAATCACAGGCAGTAAAGTTTTTAGCACCTGTGGCACGTTTACCAACTTGCACTAAACCTCTATATGTGTTAGTGGATTTGCCTGCTGATATTCCTTTCGATATGATTGTGCTTTTAGTATTTTTACCAATGTGTATCATTTTTGTTCCTGTGTCAGCTTGTTGATGACCATTAGTTAATGCTACACTGTAAAACTCCCCAACTGAATTATCACCTTTTAAAATACAGCTTGGATACTTCCATGTTAAACGACTGCCTGTTTCGAACTGCGTCCATGTTATACGAGAGTTCTCTCCTTTGCACAAACCTCTTTTAGTTACAAAATTATAGATACCACCTTTACCTGTTTCTGGATCTCCTGGATACCAATTTTGTATTGTTGAATATTTTATTTCTGCATCTTTCATAGCAACTAGTTCTACGTTAGCGGCGTGTAACTGATTCTCATCACGCATGGGTGCTGTACAGCCTTCTAGATAACTTACACTGCTACCTTCATCTGCAACAATTAAAGTTCTCTCAAACTGTCCTGTGTTAGAAGCATTTATTCTAAAGTAAGTTGATAGTTCCATTGGACATTTTGTATTTTTTGGAATATAAACAAATGTACCATCTGAAAATACTGCTGAATTAAGTGTGGCAAAATAGTTGTCTGATCGTGGAATAACTGATCCTAAATATTTTTTTACAAGCTCAGGATGATTATGTACTGCTTCTGAAAAGGAACAAAATATGATTCCTTTGTCTGCTAATTCTTTTTGATATGTTGTAGCTACGGAAACAGAGTCAAAAACTGCATCAACGGCCACTCCTGCTAGTTTGGCTCTTTCTGCTAAAGGTATTCCTAGCTTTTCAAAATCTTTTTTTATCTCTGGGTCAACTTCATCATAACTTGCAGGTCCTTTCTTCGGAGCAGAGTAGTAGCTTATCGATTGGTAATCAATAGGATCAATATTAAGAGTTGACCAATTTGGTTGTTCCATTTCTAACCAACGTCTATATGATTTTAATCTATAATCTAATAACCACTGAGGCTCATTTTTTATCTTTGAAAGTCTGGTTACAATATCTTCGTTGATACCTGGTTCGAAAGTTTCACTTTCTACTTTAGTAACAAATCCTGCACTGTACTCTTTTGCGAGAGTATTTTCTATTTTTTTTCTATCTTTTACTTCTGGCATACTCTTACTTATCCTTATTAGTGGAGGACCAGGAAGGATTCGAACCCTCGACCTAGTGGTCCGTAGCCACTCGCTCTAATCCACTGAGCTACTGGTCCATGGTGAGCCGTGCTGGGCTCGAACCAGCGACCCATTCCTTAAAAGGGAATTGCTCTACCAACTGAGCTAACGGCCCGTAATGGTGGGCGATACTGGACTCGAACCAATGACCCCCTCGGTGTAAACGAGATGCTCTACCAACTGAGCTAATCGCCCTTATTTTTATATTATACTATACTTTGGGTATTTGTAAAGAAAAATGATGCCAGTCGAAACTGGCACCATTACTTGGAATGATTTCCTACGGAAAATTGTTAAACAGTCTCTTCTGTAGCTGTTACTGTGATTCCGTTAGCTGAGTTGTAAGCCGCTAATGCCGTATTGTATTCTGCCACTGCCGCTGAATCTCTAACACTCGCATAAGCATCTGCATCTCTGTAGTTGATAACTGCTGTAAGCGTGTTACCATCTTCATTGATTGTCATAGACTCGATTCTACCATCGGCTTCAGCCGCCGCTAAAGTTGACTCTAAGTCAGCGTGAGCATCTAACTCA